>Ga0208957_1000161_pt1 | contig 56733 bp, 84 predicted proteins | sample RifOxyA1_FD_184029 | JGI IMG/M metagenome (GOLD analysis project Ga0208957, IMG submission 184029) | Groundwater microbial communities from Rifle, Colorado - Rifle Oxygen_injection A1 (SPAdes) | ecosystem: Environmental > Aquatic > Deep subsurface > Groundwater | place: Rifle, Colorado, United... | reverse complement strand
TCACCTAAGTCGAATACCGCAGTTGCCGAGATCTCGCTAATGAGTTGCGATACTCCTGACTCATTGGTTAAACTAGAAAGTCTTGCCATGAATTTTATCTCCTGAAAAATCCTGCATGACAGAGCCGTGAGACCCTGTCATGCGTGGAAGTTTGTTTTGTGTTACTTCGGAAGTGCAAGTCTGACAAGCACAAGCGCATTTGCCGTCCCGGCCCCATAGAGAATATAGCCCACATTACGAGCGTCATACGGGCCTTCAGCAGTTGTGCCAAGAATCGTCCCGCCACCACCAGACAAATCGTCACCAGAAACGATGTTGAGATTGGCGGTTTGAGTTCCACCGCCTTCAGGTAACCAGCATACACCTTCAGTCTGCATCCAGAAATAATACTCATCCGTGACAGTGATCGGAGCAACACCCACAGGAATCACTTCAGTGCTTGCCGTCGCAGGAGCAACATGATACTGATTAAACAATGTTATATCAGCATCTGCTGCATTCAGTGTGGTTGTCAACGCACGATCAAGGAACAAATGATCTGCTGAATTTCCCACTACCGTGGCGTACTGTCCCTCTTCTGTGGTGTCTGTGGAGTCATCCACAAGCATCTTGAACCCACTGTACTGATTGGCAGTCAACCCGCCAGTTGCATAATACAGGATCGCCCCAGCAGCATAAGTAACACCTTCGTGCTTACCAGTCGCGGTTGCGGTACCCGCATATCCTGTAAGTACAACATCCAAACTGACACCAGCACTGTTCATCAGCAACAAATTCGCAGTAGCAACAGCGGTCTTGGCTTGTACGTAAACGTACTTGTCGGTTCCATCATAGAAGATGTCCCCGAGTTGTGCTGTTTTGTCTGCTGTCGCCGTGTTAAGTCCAGAAACGGCTGATAAAATAGCCATGTATAAATCCTTTCTTTCTTAGGTGTAACTGATCGGCCCGTCAGAGAAGAGTGCCTGATAGCGAGGCATGTCGCAGGTCAACGCGAAATCGAGATCAATGCTTGCAATATGTGCGTCGCCTCGTTTTTCCCATTCACTCATTACAAACTCTCCCGGGGGATTGATTGCAATAGCAAGGTGATTGGTGTTCAATGCAAATCCGTAACCGGCGGGGCAGAGATCGTCAACAACGATTGGGATTCCACGGAACTCAAGGGTCTCAAAAGAATGATCCCCAAGGGTTACATTCACCATGCGCTTGTTCTCGCCAAGTGCTGTGTCGTACGCATCAGAGATGATCTGAGTTGTAACAATCAGGTCAGGCTTGTTGTTGTTCACAGAAGCCGCACCGACAAGATTGCGGAGTACCTTGAAAACATAACCCGCGTGTGTGGACAGGATGAAGTTTGCAAATGAAAGTGCCGTACCGCTGTTGAGTGCCGTCGTAGCACCAGCCTGCCACCAAGAATAGGTACTCTGCGAAATGCCGTGAACGGTATTGGAAGTTGAGATAATTTTGCGGAGACCTGTGAAGCCACTGATAGAGCGTCCGCCACTATCCGGAACCGCAATATCAGAACCATCGCCGAAAATCATCATGGAAATGTAGTATTCCATCGTGTTACGGGCACGATCTACTTCATCGGCAAGGTACTGAGTTGCCTTAAGCATCTCGTCAGTACCCTCGTTCATGCGCCGCAACAGATCGGAATACGCCACATTCTGGGAGAGAGTTACGTACATCTCCTCAGCGTATGCCATCGTATTCGGGACAACATAGTTGGGGTCTGCAAACGGGGTGATTGTTCCGATATTGGTATTGCGCACGTAGTTGAGGGGAATCTTAACCCCACCACCACCCTCCAACCGCTTGTTCTGCATCAGGCGATACATAAGCGGTGAGGAAAGTGCGACTTGATCAATCAGAGTGTCACGCATCTTGGAGTTGTATATCACACCAAGATTGGTGAATAAAGCAGTTCCACTAGCCATCTTGTTTTTCCCTTTCAGGGTGTATAAACAAGAGACTCACGTGATCCTACCTACTATTCTTCGAGAGCAACTAACTTAAGATCTTTTAATTGCCTCTTGATTGATTGAGGGTCACGGAACTCATGTTTAATAGTTTTCTTTTTCGTTTTGTCCGTGTCCCCAGACTTTGTTGAATTAGGCGGAACATAAACTTCACCTTCGTCAAGTTTGTGTCCTTCTGCCGCAGCCTTCTCGACCCGAGCCTTCAGCTCTCGGAGGGTTACAACTTCCGCTTTCAACGCAGAAATTTCCTTGTTCTTCGCATGTGCAACCGCTGCCGCTGACCAAGTCGGGAGGTTTTCCTCTTTTGCAAGGGCGTCCAATTCAGCAACATACCCTTTTGTAAAAACCTTATGCCCGTCTTCAATAAGTACCGCGTCCTTTGGTGCGATTGAAAGAAGTGCCTCTGTTTCGTGGCTTATTATCTTCTTTTGAATGCGTGTTTCCAATTCTTTCTCTGTGTTTGTCTTCACCATCACGCTATTTGCATCGCGAACTTTCTCCAATTTCCTGTTGAGGAGATTGATCTCGTCCGTGATGCTATAAGCCTTGTCATGGTCGCGCTCGTCCGCAGCAGTTTTACGTTCAGACTTGAGCGTTTCAATCTTCGAGGCAATATCGCTTTCCTCTGTTGATTCGCCTCTGTCCTTGCTGACAGGGAGTTTAGACATTAACTGCTCTTGCGTAAGCTGTAGCTTCTTCTCAAAATCGGCTTCAACAGATGCAATCCGCTTGTCATAAACCGATTGCATTCCTCTAATTCTTTCATCCGTTTGAGCCTGGAATTGCTTCCGCATCTCTTCAACTTCCGGAGAAATCTTGCCATCTTGCTTATTCACAGGAGAAGGATTTTCTTTCGACTTCTCTGGGTTAATCAAGACATCAAGCTGTTCCTTCGTTAATTTCTTGAGATCAAAAGCATCTTCCTTTTTCTTTCCACCTTCCGGAGAGGCATTGTTCTTATCGCCTTGATCCGACTGGGGTTTAGCAACTGCTTGATCGTTTTCCAACATTGTCTCCTGTGAAGCCTGTGTGGTGATGGTCTGCGTAATAAGCCAAAGTCACCTTGAGGTGATCCATCGGGACACCTACTGTTGCGATCCCACTAACGGGCTCGTAATCTGGGGTACCGGTTGCATATTATCTACAGTGCCAGCCCCGCCTTGAGGAGGTATTGCTCCGGGAGCGGGGGCAGCGTTCATCGCTTGGTTTTTATACTGATCTAACTTATCCTTAAACTCGGGAACATCTGACAATTCAAGAATGGTCTCAACAAAAGCCTGCGCCCCACCAGGGATTGCCGAGATAAGAACATTTGCCTGTTCCCCGAATCGGGATAGACTTGCAAGTTTCTTGGCGCGCCTTGTATCTGTTGAATCTATTACCTGCATGGATATTTGAGCGTGGTAATTGTTCAACATCTCCCCGTTAAAATCCACGTTTTGCTTGTTTTTACCTTTCGACACAGGGACATTAAATTGAGTACTGATAAACTGCCGATCCAATGACAGCCGTATCTCTTCCCATTTAACCACAGCATTATGAGTTGAACGCAGAAATGGAGCAGACCGTCTCATCGCCATATTGGTTAAGAACTCTGTTTTTTGTGCAGGGTCAGAGGCATTTGTCATCCCTCGGACAAGCACAGGATTCAACCCGATTTTGTCCTCAGCAATTGAAATCTTTGCGTTCTTCTCTGCATACGCCTGTTGAGGAAGCCCAGGCTGGGTCATATTCTTTAGTCCGTCTATTTTTTTCACTATAATTACAGAATTGTTATTAAAATCCAAATCACTTGGATCTACAGGGTGAACAAGATTCCCTTGTTCTAGTATTGTAGGGCTATTACCAGTCTTTTGATTGCTTAATCGGATTTGATTTACGTTTATATTTATTGCTATTTGATCATCAAGTATTATTTCTGTGTGTGATAATGCTAGTGCTCGATTTGGCAATTCGTTTGCATGAATCCAGAACACTGGTATTGGGAAATACCTCTGATCCGCGCGCTTACGCAAAAATTCCATTTTATAGGGATTAACCCCATCGTACAAGAGAGCGTCTCCACAATAGACAATTAGACGACCTCGCGGATATTCGCGAATATATTCCACATTCACCGCACCAAGACCTGTATCGGGGTCAATCCTTGGGAAATATGCCTCTTCCTCAATCCCAGTATCGACCATCCCCTTATAGTATTTTTGCTCCGGTTCCTCAATAAGTTCTGAGTCTTCAGGCAATCCAAGATCCGCAGGGTTCATCATATTGCCCTCCGCGTCCATCGCCGGGAGTACAACTTCTTCTCTGATTTTTTCTTTCCTGCGCTCCAGGATAGGATCGCGCTTCTCCGAAACAGTGACGTCATAGATCCAGAAGTATTGAACCCTGCCTAATGGTTCACCTTTGTCCTTATTAGCAGCGGCATTCTTTTGTCGTTCTGAAATGTTTGGTTTCTTGGATTTGAAGGCAATAAGATTATATTCATCTTCGTGAGACATGCTCTTCTCTAATTCCTCTTCAGGAACTCGTACCCCAAATTCCCCTTCAATTTCACCAGCCAAAAGCAGGTCACTGTAATTTAACCATCTTGCATTATCTAAACTACCTGCGTCTTTATTCCAATGGATAGAGAGTATATTTGGTCTGATTATTCTTGTGCCTGTTAGAGAAGAAGGAGATATAAACTTGGAGGCATGAACCGCAGCAAAAGCCGTCCCATATCGGCTTGCCTCTTTCATCATGCTTCGTATCACATCACTGCACTTATCCATGCGCCATTCATAAGAGCGCACCGCGGCTATTGTTGAGGCTAAAGAATCGCTATCTTCCGGGCCTTCTGGTACATGGTTAATGTCATAATCCTTTTCATCAATCATCGCCCGGATAGTATCATTGGTTTTCCAGATGATATTCTCGTTTGTTGCCTCGTTCGTCCCGCCTGTAATAGCGATGTTATCGGGGAGCCTTCTGTCACCCGTTTCCCACTCTTCTAGTTCTGAAAGAAAATTGGCATAGCTACTCGCCCTGCCACTACCTGGCAAATTTGGCACCAGACTATTTTTATACTCCCGACTCTCTTTTATCCTCGCATTGCACCAGTCAATAAGGTTCTCAACAAAAACCCCATTAACGTAGCCGGAAGGATTTAACTTCAGCCGGGTTCTTCGCCTTGCCATTTGTGATCTCTTCCAGAAGGTCTATCAACTCTTCCTTGTTCCCTTTATCAAACGGGATATTCAAATGTGCCAGGAGTCCACGAATTACGTTGTAGTCAACGTCCTTCAATCTGTCCCGCACCAAATTCCCGTTATCGTCAAACCAACCAGTATCAACTAAAACAGGAACCATCCTGTGCTCAAGGATTTCGTCCCGAATTGCGACTACGTTTTTGTAGGATACCGACAGATCGTACTGCATCAGAGACATCCAAAAGATATAGGTTGAATGCTCTGATTTCCACATACCACTACGCGACGTCATGCTGATAAGCAAATCAGCGGTAGGCATCATATTCTCTTTCAACCCGCGGATTGCTATATTGTACAGATCATTATTTGATATTTTGTCTCCACCAGGTGCATTGTCAGGAGGGTGAGCAAGTGCTTCTTCATAGTATTTCCGCGCCCAGAGTATGAGCGACTCCCTGTTTATTAACGCACCAACAGGAGCCATGTCAAGATATTCGATCTTTTCTCTGCACTTAGTCATAATACAATTTGTTCCCAGTTAAGCTACACGCCACCCTACGTTTTTACGCTTTCGAGCTAAGATTATCTTCCAATGCGGAGACTGCATCGCCTCACTTATTTCCGGATTCTGCTCAACAGTTAATTGATTGCAGAAGTACCTCACGCAATCCGCTGCGTGATCCTTCTTGATATTTGCTAAGTAGGTTCCCCCACCGCCCATATATCTCTGCTCACTCACTCGAACGCTAGGAATCTCTTCAACTGCATGTGGAGCGATATTAGCAAAGATAAAAAGTTTTGGAGCCCTTTGCAACTCTTTTATCTTATCAGGAATAAATTGCCCGTCCCCATACATTTGCACTAATAATCCGGTTGCCTCGTTGTATCTGTCAGGACGAGCCTGCAACATCTCTAATGTAGCAACAACTCCTCGTAATTGCGAGTTATCTGCGGGATGGAAATGAATTCCTCCCTCAAGATAATCGTCCCCGATACTCTTTCCGTCACTGCGCACATTCCAAATTGCAGGATCGCACCAATTGTCACCCATTCTGCGACCAATAAGCTGTGGACGTACCATATTCAAATGCTCTCTTGTAGTCCACTGTGATTGATAATGTTCCCATATCAGGAAAGCAAACCCTTCCGGGATTGTAGGAGTTTCATCACACCTCCGACTCACAGCGTAGAGATGGAAACAACTCTCGTGGGTAAACCCGTAGTCAAACACAAGGTGAAAATCCCAATTGTTAGGCACCCTGAATCCAGGGATCACATGAATATCTGGGTCAAATTCCTTATACAGCATGTCCCCGAATGCACCCCAAACGCCATCTACGTAGCGTTTGCGAATATGCTCGTCCATGCTTTCCCATTCCTGCAACTTATGCTCGTCCATTAAATCACCAACGCGAGACGAGTATTCGTATGTTTTATACAAATGCCCTATCGTCCCAATCTTCTCAGGGCTTTTTTTTACGTATGTCTGATAGATCCAGTGTGAGTATGCCTCCGGATTATAGGTGATCATAAAAAAGTTCCAAAGCGGATTCCCTTTAGCATCCACCAACTTCTGGCGATTCCGCCCTCGAAGGCTGAAAAATGTTTCTTCATTCATTTGATCGGCTTGATCCGCAGCAATAGCACCATAAGTCGCAGATAACATTTTATTCGCTTGTGCCACCCCATGAGAGGCTTCACCAAAAGCCATAAAATCAACCCTTGACCCGTTCACAAATTCAAGAATCAAATCACCCTTTGACCATCGTTTAACTCTTGGATCACTATTGAGATCATCGGAAGTTGCGAAGTTTCCCATCAACGCATGAACAAATTCGGGAAGCAATGATATTTTTATCTGTCGCTCCGTAACCTGGAGCATCATAATCTTGATTCCTGGAATCAGGTCTGCAAGCAGTATGACTTTCCTGCAAAGCGCATAGGTTTTACCGTTTGCCCATCCACCGCCCATAGCTACAAAGGGGTGCGAGAAGTCATAAACAAAGTTCTTTTGAGTATCCTTCAGTGCATAGATTTCACCATAGTCCCCTATATTCAATGCCTTTTTCTTCTTGGGTGGCGTCCCCTTGGGGGGTCTCCCCATAGAAGAGCTTGGCTCCTGTGGCTCATACTCTGCGTGACCAACCTCAGCTTGCGTCTCGGGATCTACTATTATTCTCTCGGGAAGGATTGGAGGGGAGGGAGCAACCTTCCTTGGTGCTCCACCCTTAATCCATACAGGCTTTGATCTAGTCTTCTTCGGTTTGTTTTGCAACCTCTGCCTCTATGAATTTTGGTTTCCGCATATTCTCCATAATGATATTCTTTGTGCTATTATCAATGACAGTCAAGGCGATACTGCGCTGATTCCCCTGACCATCGAACATTCCCTTAGCCATCATCATCAGTTTAGTGCCATTCACCGCCGCATTCAGATTCAGAGTCTCATCGTTCATCGCCTTCCCGATAATCTTACGCAAGGTGACACGGATCTCTTCCTCTGTAAAATCCGAACCCATCAGACTTAAGGTATAAGCGCGCTTGAACTTCCCGCCATTGCGCAAGAGAACATAGATCCCCTGCTGGGTCATCCCAACGTCTCGACCAATGCTTTGAATGGTTATCCCGCTTGACGGATCATTAAGCATCATCAGAAGATCTATCAAGATTGCTCTATGCTTAACGGAAAGCGAGGAAAATGCTTCGCGCCTTGCCAATTCCCACTCGTCGCTGCTTAACTTTTTGCACTCGTCAACAACTTCTGGGTCTGGACGCAGACATGGGGTTAGTTCAGAAACAATAAGCGGTTGTTTTTCTTTTTTACCAGCCATTTATATTTCCACCAGTTGTTTCATCAAGGAACGGATTCTCGTGGATAATATATCCATAATTGAATGGGAAGGGATAATACGTAGAATCAAAATAACAGCGGGTATAATCCCCACCAAAAATAGGGCGAGGAATCATTCTTGGGATAAATGAAGGAATCAACAGGATAGAATAGTCTTGATACATAATGCCTCTTGAATTGAGATATGTGCAAGCTATCTCAGACTCAAGAGGCATGTCAAGCAATAGAGGGAGGAGTTAAGATAAATACTTTTTAGCCGAACCTAACGCATACCACAGTCCACCTAACGTGCGCACAGCTTCCTTTTCCTGTTTCAACTTGTAGAGTTCACGACTGATTGCATCGCTGGCACTGGTTATATCAGGAAACTCATAATCGTCCATAACCTCAACAAGGTCACTTAGTTGGACGCCATCCCCAACACCCCACAGCACCTCGTATATCTCTTTCCGCAATTTGAAAGTCTTTGTGTTTTTATCTATAAACCGCACTTTTGACTCCTCTATAGGAATAAGATTTCTTGTTCAGGAATCTTGCCGTTGTTACATCTGCACGCATAGATCATTTTCCCGGCGTCAGCAAAATGGTCAGTCATTCGAGATTTCATCCTGAATACTTTCCTCCTCCTGTTCATCAATCATCGCCAAAGCAAGCAAGGAGTAATTAGCTATATCCCTTAGCGCATCCTTAACGGTTTCACCCTGAACAGACAGTTTTCCGTTGCGAGAAAACGTCTGAAGCCTGCGCATCTTGTCACCCATGCGTAGGAAAATCCCTGTCACATTCTCGACACCGTATTTTTCGGAATCTTTGAAATTTGCGAGCGGATCGTCGTCATCCCCGCCACCCGTGTAATCTGCGTTCTTGAGGCAATGGATTTCGATACATCGGAACAACTCACGCAGATAGTCCTTGTGCCCGTTGAAATTCCATGGGTCATATTTGGTAGCGATTCCCTCTATCAGGATCAGGGAATCAACGGCATCGCAGATGATCTTACACTTAAATCTATTGTCGTTCATTCTATGGATCTCACGCTCCTACCCAAGACATTGTTGTTGCCAGTATTGTTTGCTTAAGTCGTTCCTCACAGATTTTGACATAACGCATCTCAATCTCAATCCCAAGGTATTGCCTGCCATAATTCTTTGCTGCAAGCAACGTACTACCCACTCCGGCAAACGGATCAAGTACCAGATCGCCGAGGTGGGTAAAATTGTATACAGCCCGTTCTAATAGATGTACCGGCTTCTCAGTAGGGTGAAGAGGAGGGGACTGTTGGCTTGGCACCGACCATAAATTACAGTCTCGCCGCTCACTGCGGAGCTTGAACCTACCCTTAATTGCGAGAATAATCAACTCGTGTTGAAATGAAAGGTTTCCCTTCAGATCACCAGCAGTGTGATTCATTTTGTCCCACACAATCATATTGGCAATTCTGAAGCCTGCCACCTTGACCAATGATTCCCATTGTGACCAAACATCCCAACGAGTAAACAATAGCATTGCGCTATCGTTAGATAACACACGATAGCATTCACTTAAAAAGCCGTTATCACATACCGCAGCATCCCCTACTATCTTATCTGATCTCTTGGTTATTACCCTTCGATTCGATTGATAGTCTATCCCATACGGTGGATCTGTAATAATTGAATTAACACTCCCCGCAGAGAGTAAGGGGAGTATCTTCATGCAATCTGCGCAATGGACTTGATTAGTCGGAAAGATAGTCTTCATCAGAATGGCAAATCCTCTTCTTTGCCACCCTCGTTTTGCTCGGGTTGTGTAGCAACAGACCGTGGTGCCGCGGTTTTCTTTTCCACTGCATTCTCTTCCTTCTTATTAAAACCACCAAGTATTTTCATGTGCAAAACCACAATTTCAGTTGAGTTTCGCTTCTCTCCGTCCTTTGTTTCCCACTTCCGATACGTGATCTTCCCCTCAATATAGAGTTGCGAGCCCTTGCGGACGTACTCGTTAGCGATTTCTGCAAGTTTTTTCCAGATAACTAATGAGTGCCATTCCGTTTGTTCTTGCTGATTGCCAGCGGAGTCCTTATATTTCTCAGACGTGGCAAGAGACATCTTGCAGCACGGTGTCCCAGTCTGCGAGTATGTCAATTCAGGATCTCTTCCCACATTACCTACTAGAATAACCTTGTTCACCATTGTCTAACCTCCCGTGGAGCACTTTTTGTTCTTGTTTACTCCCCTAAGATAAGGTATTTTCAGGTAAAACTTCAACTAAACATTTTGCTCGTGGAGCAAACTCAATAATCGGATTGCGTATTGATAACCTCAAAGTCGCTAATGCTTAAAAGTTTGCCTCCCATGCGCTGGGCTGTTGAGGGACTTTTGCCCGAGGGGTTAGCTATACTAGCGGGAAAACCAAAGAGCGGGAAGTCTTATTTAGCATTAGAAATAGCAATCTCTGTCGCTAATGGGGAAATCGCCCTGAACTATTTCCCAACGGAAACCGGAGAAGTGCTCTTTGTGGCGATGGAAGACGGGGAATCAAGGCTACAGAATCGAATCAGACAGATCACCGCCTCAAACCCTGATCTGGCAATTACAGAGAATCTGTTTCTGACAACAAACTGGAAACCGTTATTGCATGGTGGCGAAGAGGATCTCCAGAAATTCATTGATGAACACGGCAACCTCCGTTTGATTGTGCTTGACACTATGGGACGGTTGCGGGGAAGACAAAAAGACAAGGCGAGTCAGTATGATCTGGACTCACAATTCCTTGCACCTCTACAGAAAACAGCGATCCAGAATCATCTCTGTGTTCTCATGATTCACCATATCCGCAAGAGCGAAAGTGATGATCCCTTCTCGGGTATCTCAGGGACATTTGGATTAACTGGGATTGTTGATACAATGATCGTGCTCCAACATTCTGACAATAATTTAGCTACCCTGCATGTCAGGGGAAGGGATTTGGAAAGTGATTCATATTCCGCTTCATACAATAGCGAGGAGTGTCAATGGCGTATCCTGAATAAGCAAACAGAGTCACAGATTCAGGCAGGTAGCCGGTCGCCAGAACAAAAGAGAATTCTGAATTATATTGGGGAGCACGAGGAGCCAGTCAGTCCTGCTGATATTGCTATTGAACTTAAATTACCCACAAATTCAGTGAGACATATAGTTCTGAAACTTGCCCGGTTAGGGTTGATACGCAAGGTCAAACATGGTGGCTATACAAGAGGGGAAAAATGAACGAAGAGCCAATCAATGCAGAGAACGTCACCGCCAAGTATACAGCGTATTTGGAATCGTGGCGTGCTGGGGAGATGGAACATCAAAGAAGCATGAAGGAATTGAATGATGCCATGATCAAGGCACGGAAAACTGAATTGTTGCAGTCATTGATTTTCAACTGCATCCTGACAAGCCTGTGCATCGGGTTTCTGGCTTACATTATTCTCTGGAGTTAACCTGGAAAAAGGAGGAATTGTAGCATGAACCAAGTCACGTATTATAGATGCGGCATTTGCCACCGGGACTTTGATAATATGGAAGATGCCCTTGAGTGCGAGGCAAGCGGAAAGGCTAAACCTATCCCACTAGGGGTTCTCTATTATATCGAACCTATATGTAATAGCTTCGATAGTCAATATATTGGTATAATTGGGATGATTAACTCAGGGCACAACAGGTATGTGCTTGAATGCGATTATGTAATAGGGAGAGAGGATTATTTAGTAAGGAATAAAGTAATGGAAAACGTACCCCCAGAGTCAATTCTTAATAATCACATTCCCATTTCTACTTCTGGGTATAGAAAAATCTATAACCATCTCCTATCAATCGGTAAAGAACCTCTATTCTGGAGCGCAGCTCAACGTAATTTTATTGCAGCACCTAAACCGAGAGAATTAACATGACAACTGAACAACACGAAGTGTTTCTGGAGTATTCAGGTAAAATAGCGTTGAGAACATCCGCCAGGGCGGAATGGATGGATAGTTTATTAAATGATATTCTATCTGTATCTGAATATACAGACATGCTATTAAATGACATTGATACGGTCGAGTTCACGTGCGGAATTGATGCCAGACAAATAGTCATAACTACCCCAATGCAAGATAGCAGGAGAGATAAATATCTTAGGGTTGAGACAATAGACGAGCAATCTCCATCTATCAAATCTACAGAATATGTTCTTTGCCAGGAGTTAAAGGATTGCGCTACATGGCATTGGTTTGTTGGGAAACAAAAACAGGAGCAACTGATTGATAAGTTCTGGAATGCCTTAAGGGTAGCACTTGAGTAGAAATAGAAAAGAGCCTGATCGACGGAGACCGTTCTATTGCTCAAAATGTGATAGGGCATGGGAAGAGCTGCCGTCCAACTACGCAACAGGGAAGCGATACCATTACCTCGTTGGATTGCACGGATTACGCAAGACCTTCGTGGATGGTATTTGCCCCAAGTGCAATCATTCCGATGATGAATATACTGGTTCTTACGAAAAATATGATGACCCATCTTGTGAAGAGATTGTTAAAAAAAAACAATGTGTCAATGTAGAACAGGCGTATATTGTCTTGATGGAATCGTTTCGATCCTTTCTTGCAGATATTCCTGATACTTACGAAAAATATGCCATGACTCCAGCATATAAAGGGTATGCCAATGGAGTCGAACGGGCGAGATATAATTATCTTCAACAATTACCAAGCCCCGATCCTGATTTTGTCAGGGACATAGCCATTGCATGTATTACCCTTATGAAGAAAGACAGGATAAAAGGTGAAAACTCCTCATATTAAAAATGATCAGCGAAGCAGATTTGCCTCACATTCCGCGATTATGCTAGGACTATCAAACAAAAACCCACCCCATACCTGGTATTTCCCCGATGATGAGACAACCGAAGAGGAGCAGTATGTCACTGCCGGGGAGGACGAGAGTGAGTGGAAAAACACCTTTATTCCCAATAGCAAGATCAAAACCCTAATCCTGCAACATACCGTCAACTAGGAGCATAAATGGAAGCCGTTGCATGGGGATTCATTCCTATAGAAGAGAAAGGTGAAAGATGAACATTGAAAAAATAACTGAGGTGTTGCGCATTGCTGGAATTGAAAACTGGAAGGAAGACAGGATAGCGGCTTGGTGGTGGGGTCTCCAGGAAATAACTCCCGAACTCAGGAATAGTTCTCCTGAAATAGATGGCATATTTATCAGCTCCCTTTCTGACATTGATCTTGTATTTTCGGACATAGCATTTCCGCCAGATGTAATTCTAAGCGATATTGGCGGAACCTACGAGAAGGTACTTCAGATCATGCTTAGTAGTGCAATGTGTTTTTTCGACGTCTATAAAGAAGAAGTAGTTGAACTCAAGTATTTCATGGTTGGTGGCAATTATATTCCTGACCTTAGCGATCAGGGAACAGCAAAGTTTCACAATTATATTATTCAGACATCTCTTTCACACGGGTTTACAGCAGAGATGTATAACCTATTGTTACGTATTCTCATCTGGATAAAAGGGCACGGCTCTTCCCTTGATACGTTTATTGAAGAATACAGAAGTCAGAAGGCGGCACAACAGGAGAAGCAAAATGCGGATATTGGTGACACACAAGAAAGCAGTTGATTTTCTGGTCGCTGCCTATGATGGGGTATTTAACGACGAGTGCCATGATCCTGTTTCGCCATACGAGCCAGAACTCTATGCTTCATTCCTTCTACCGATAAGAAGCCTGTTTGTTGAGATCACCGTCTTTGCGGACGATCTTCCCAACAATAAACACACAACATTCGTTTTCCACGGACACAACAGGAGATACGAAAAAGAGGCACGTGAAGTGTTGAAACTAAAACTGAAAGAGCTTAAAGCGCAAGCCCTGCCAGATCTGTCCTATATGGAGGAGTAACAACGTGATTTTATCAGGGATTATCTTTAACAATGGGATAGCAACTATTGAGCCAATAATAGTTAATCCCACTATGATTCACTACGTATACAGAGCCCTTCTTGATTACAACCTCGGAGATGGGTCGGGAATGAAGGAACACGAAGTCCTCAGTATAGTATTCAATGAGGCATCCCCTTTAGAGAGGTGGTCGCCTGATATTGAAGATTGTGTCTTTGTTATATTGGAAGATTGGGGTGCAATAGCAGCAGCTATCGCAATGCTGGAAAACAAACAGGGATTCTCTGATGATCGCCCTTTTCAGGTTCCCTATTTCAAGAATCGCGAAGGTACGACTCTAATGGAGACTTCCACCCTTGACAAAGAACCTGCTGGTTCCATACATTATCTATAAGCTTTTCTTCTTGCCCCGGCTTCCCGGGGATTTTTCAGGCAACATAGAGGAGGTCAGGGACATGACCAATAGAAATACCGAAGTCAACCCGGAGGGTGAGCCTATAAGCCATAGGCACCAACATCCGCCTTAACGGCATGAGTTAGTACCTCATTGTAGTACGCAACTATATTACGTACTTTGCGTGCAATGAGCAGGTAAGACAAAAGTCCTGAGGCGAGCGTGTCTACTACAATGACACCAACTCTGCTTAATTATCTCCCACGAATCCACAGAGGCTTGTCGTTGAGCCAGCCTGGCAAATCAGCGGTTTATTTGATGTGCCCGTTAATAGCATGAACCTCCGCTGGGTTGAGCAGATCTGGAAACCAGCGGAGGATTTTTAGATCAAGAAATGGAAAATATAATGCCGATTGTTGAGGCTATCCAATACACAGGGTCAAACGGATGGGAATTAAGACGATGGTCAGGTGGTAAAATAATTCAATCCCCCGTTCTCGAACCGACGCCCAATAACCCAACGGGAGAATATGTCCAGGTTCAGACAAAAGACGGAACAGTTGTTTGTGCGAACAAGGGAACTTGGATTATCAAAGACACTGACGGAACATTCTTCCCTGTCAATTAGACTCTTGCCCTCCCGAACCACTGAAACGACGAACTCGGCATAAAGCCTTGAGATACCGTGTCAGCCACTAGGGAGGGTTTGTCTTTTCTATGCTATTGCAATTCTGCATTTGATTTGCAATCCTGCACGCAATCATGAGCGGTAAGAAAAAATGAGACCTTTTGTCGCAAGTATAATATGGCTAAAAGAAGCTCTGGAAGAGTTATCACTCCCGGAGTTCGCTAACCAAATCCAATTTAATTGGTGCTGGGAACAGATAGAAATGTGGTATAAGTCCCTGTCAAAGAAGGATAAACGCTCGCTAAAACCATTAAGGGACGCCATATTAGAAGCAGGGAATAGTTCGTACTGCTATCTCTACCTTAAACACATAAACAGGAAAGATGTAGAGATGCGGAAGCGTCTTTCTCTTAATTCTTGTGGATCATAAAAGCACCTTCTGTGATCCACAAATAGCCTTGTAGCTAATAAATAAACCACAATCTTGTGAAGGAGTTGTGAGCCATATGATAATGCAAAACCTCGACGACTACAATGCGCTCAGTGCTGAATTGAGTAAATTCGCAGAGCTGAAGGATGGATGGAACGGAGAGCAAACAAAAGGTGTGACGAAAGAAACAATCTGCCACTGTGATAAACTATTGCTGAGAATCCTTAACGCTATCCCATATAAGCTCTACACCCGCCTTAAATACCTTGAAGTCTTCCCCACCAATAAAGGCGGAGCACAATTTGAACTCGGAACTGACACACGAGAGGTTGAAATCGAATTCTCTCCAACCGAACCAGCCCTCGCAGTATTGCTAGTTGATCGCTCCACAGGAATCTACGTATTCCGAGAAGAAAACTGCCCGCCACTAAGCATTAAAAAAATAATGACCTGGCTTAAAAATAACAACCCCGACCCTGCAATAAATGGAACACGAAAACCAATCACGATTCAACAAGCCCGCCAAAACGCATTGAAACTAATGCACGACTTGGAAATAGATCGAACACGCGTGTTTGAAATAAAGGCACAAACAACCATCACTTCCGAATAAGTGACGACAATTTGTATCGCCTAAAACGGAGAACGCTATGATGATCACCATACAAGAAATTATAGGCGCGCTGGTACTGGGGTTTGTGATTGCTACCGGGATCCTCTGTTCACCCGAGCCTATAACAAAATCCGGCGAGGCGTGAGATGGGGAAAATAATATCACTACGTCAATCCAACTAACCGGCAATTCCGGATAGTTCCGTCCCCCACCACATAAACACCCAATCTTATTTTCCCACACCCATTACCATACCCAAATATGCCCATTGTGTCAATACCCCCCCTCCCTAAAGAAAAGTCAACAACTCTCTTGCCAAGACCTTCCAGGCGCGGAACACTACATGCGCCCTACAGGTCTCGGCCTCCGCGCGTCAACTAAAATGAAAATCCAAAGTGAATGCCAAAGTGAACGGTTAATTCACACTTTCCTTAATACCATTCACAACGATCACTTCGTTCACTATCAACCAACAAACCCTTGTCGTAGCTACACTCCCTCCCGTAAGATAACCATTCACTTTCAACTCTCATCATTCACTATCAGTATAATACATACCCAAAGTGATCAAAGTGATCGTTGTGAATCCTATATTAAGAGCACTATCCTAAACTGTTGAAAAATAAACATAATCCTAAAATAACACCGTTCACTTTCAAAATAAAACCACTTACTGAAAATGCCCCACACACATAACCCTGACTTACTAATAAAAACCCAATCCCCACAACATCCACCCATATAATACAACCCCACATGAGGAATGTCCGGAGAGATCAAGGTTGATATACCTCACGTAGGTGACCGGCGGTGGTCGCCGGCATACCCCCGGTCGAGTAGCGTTCCGCTACATTGTAGTGTTATGCTACTCAAAACGAGTATCGTTCTGCTACATTGTAGCATTATGCTACTCGGTGCGTGGTACCTGCTGCACGACCGCGCAAGTGTATAATTTACAATAATTTAGCTGGATACGGATAGCGATCTAACGAGATATAATGAACGTTATCGCTCCTACAAAACAATGATGAATCGCACGCACGCGCACGCGTACCTCATATAAAGAGAGTGTAAAACAATTCGGGAATTACTTTACACAATCCCTGGAAGTGGCGTCAGAGTAGCGTTTCACTACACTGTATCAAAATTGCCACACTGTATCAAAATCGCCACACCTTGCCGCAGCGACCATAGCCCGATATCTTGATATCTTCATCTACATATCAAGATATAGGGGGCGTGCTGATAAATCCTTACTAAATAGTATAGATTTAGTTTAGACAGAGTCTAAGGTAAGACAGAGTCTAAATTAGTAACGCTGGTGGGGCTGGTCTCTCGAGGAGAGTCTCGATGAGAGTCTCGATGAGAGACAGGGTATTGACTCGCAATACACAGAGCAGTACCTTACATCAGGGTTAGAGAGGCTAACCCAACAACCGAGGAGATGGAAAATGAAGTATTACACACCAGTGATGGGGATTGAGTATGGGTCAGAGGTAGAGGCATTGCATGAGATAGCCTCATGGCAATACGTGCGACACCTTGTGCGCGCAGCACTGCGCGGAGAGTCAATCCCGCCGATTATCAACGATGGGGGGGTAGCAATTAATGGGACCCACCGTCTCGCAGCTAATTGTCTAATGGATAAATTAGGGATCGCTTGCAAGTACTGGATCCCTGTGATTGACCTCGAGGATTTTTTGTTTGCGCACGAATATCTCCGAGAGGAACTCTTGGAGATGGTGAGATCAGGATTAGTTGAAGACATAGACGACTTTCTTGCTCGCAAGCTCTAATCCTGGTCTCTCGAGGAGACAGAGTAGGTATTGACTCGCAATATAGCAGAGAGTATCTTGGTTCAACAGTAGTTCAACAACAACCTAAGAGGAGTAGGAAATGGAAGCAACAATGAAGGATCTGGTACATGGACAAGTTGTCTACACTGTCTGGCGCACGAGCAGGACGAGCGGGGATATAGTGAGTGGGATAGTAGTAAAGGCAGGACAGGTGCCTGAAATCAGATGGCAGGGGTTGATACTCAACAAGGTTGAGACTGATCACAACTTCAGATTTGGCTGGATATTTTCGTCTATTGAGGCCGCCGAGGCAAGGTGGCTGGAGTGGTTAGTCAAAACGAATAGCATATAGAATGAGTATCTTGGTTCAAGAAGCCTGCTAACCTAAAGGAGAATGAGATGAAGAACAGCATTATAGTCACTGGTTTTTATTCTGAGTGGAGTGGAGTGAGATACTCATATCCTATTCCGCTCGAGAATTGCAGGATCTCCGAGAGAAAATTGGGATATTCGGGGATCCTAAGGATCTCTGAGTATACTGTTACCCCGATTGACGTGGATAAACCCGCTGTGTTTGAGAACAGTTTTGACAACAGCTTTAGTAGTTACACTCCAGAGACTCAGTCCTGGAACTAAAGGAGATGAAGAACGTAACCCTCGAAGTCAACGGCTCAACGTTAGTCATAACGATTGACTTGAGTAAGAAGTACGGCGCAAGTAGTACAGGTAAGAGCGTTATTGTAGCCTCCAGCGAGGGGATTATCCCTATCCCTGGGAGCGAGGCCTCGCTTGGGATAAACGTATTTGTCCCAATCCCTAAGGATAAGCGTTAGCCTGTCTGATGAGTGCTCGGCGGTACCGGGCCGAAAGCATCCCTCTCACAAGGGATGCTTACAGGAAACTAAAATAGGAATAGAGAGATGAAAGACAAGCCTTGGAGTAGGTCTACAGCGCGGCGGGTGAACTGTAGGTATATAGTTCACAGAGTCGGCAATCTCCTGTGGTTACGAGGTGGCTTTGATAAGCAAGTTGCTATAGATAGCGGCTTTGTCTATAGCCCTAAATATAGGGCTTATTGGTTAAAGCAGGAAGACAGGAACTCTTCTCTCCCTGCTTTTTTAGTGCGCGAGAACACCGTTTCTCGCTCCGATACTGTTAGCGAGCTCGAGTCCTGGTTAAGGCGAGAGTATGGTGGCAAAGTTGCTCCTATACTGATCCGTAGCGGGGGGGGAATTGCTGATGAGTATAAACGAATCCCGCCGCGGTTTCGTACCTCCAGGACTAACTCTAACGCTGTAGCTTTTGACCTTGTAGCGCAAGCCGCTTTTGAGGCGGGGTTGATACGCAACCCGTTCGAAAGTGATCTCCTGGACGCTCTCGAGTCCCTCGGAACGAAAATACCAGTCTCTAACAGTATAGAGACGGAGACTTACGAGACTGGACGTTGCTATAAGGTGAAGCAGAAGAGCAAGGTTCCCCTCAACGAGGTACCTTTCTGATGAACTTTAAGAACCTAACCTCTGAGGAGGCTATTATTGAGGCTTTCAGGCTCGCCCGGCGGGAGTACGAGTTGTCTCCCAGCAGGCGGACGGCGGCGGCTCTCGCGGAGGCGTTTAATCCGTACTATCGGCTCTTGCCTGTGGATAACGCTCACCAGGAGAGTCTCTTCTCCGAGCCTGCGGCGGCGGATCCGATTATTCAGCAGCTAATCGCTGGGTATACCAGGCTGCGGGGAGCGGACGGCGGTGCGCAGGCCGAGGAGAGTCTCGAGGAGAGATAGGCTATTGACAGGCAATATGCTAATGAGTATCTTGGATCAACAAGCCGGCGGATGCCGGCGAGGAAAACGAAAAAAAGGAGATTGGAAAATGTGGTGCGGGCAAATAGATGTATTCATCAACTTGGTAGGAATAGATTCCGCCAAAGAGTCACAGGTAGTTCAGTTTGAATCAAGGATTTGGGAATTGGCTATGCAAGACGTCATCTGGAAATGGTTACTGGAACAGAGACGCCTGAATTATGATCTTCTCCAGAGTGAAAATGCTTTATCCGCGATTAGGACGCTGCTCTACTTCCGAGCATTAGAATTTGCAAAGCAAGTAGCAAATTCTAATGAAGAATTTGCGTGGATAATTCAAAGGGATGCCTTCGACCTGGAAATATACATCATTTAAGGGGAACTAAAGCCGGCGGGTGCCGGCGGAAAAACAACGAGGAGATGAAAATGAAGTTGACCATTGAAAATACTTTCCACAACACTTCCGCGAGTGTTGTGGTATCAACAGAGTCGATGACAATGTCGGCTCGGAGTATAAAACGCGCAGACAACAAGTTATGCGGAATGTCTGATTGTTCTTGCGGCGGGATCTTTTCAAGATTTATATCGATCAAAGACTCAGAGGATAGAGTCTATGTCTTTGCTGACGGGCAGTTTTTCCTGTCTGACGAGCTCTAGAGAGCGGATCTCCCCGCTTGGTGTATCCGAGGTTCAACTCCTCGGCGGGGAGCGAAGAGCCGGCGGGTGCCGGCGGGGAACCGAAAAAGGAGTGGAAAAATGAAGTTTTACTTTGATGAAAACAAGAAGGGTGTTGTATTCCTTGTCAAGGCAAGTATGCCTGTTAACCAAGAATGGTTAGAAGTTATCCAGCTAAAAAAGTTTTTTAGTTGGATAAAGACAACGGAACAGCAGTATCCAATGACGTTACAGTTGGATACTTGGTCGTCTTCCACGGATACGAAAGTCTTCGTGTATGAAGACAATACTTTAAGTATAACTGGGTACAATCCAGAGGAGGTAAAAAGACTCCTCGAAACAGCGTTAGTACTTACGCTTAATAATAAAATATGTGAACGATATGAGGCTGACATAGCCCCTATAAAGTTCACAACTACAGTGATGTTTTACACGTACACGGTGGTATAGAAAACTGTAGATGAGTGGATCTCCCCGCGAGGGGAGTCACAGGAGCCGGCGGGTGCCGGCTGAAACACAACCAAAGGAGCAGGAAAATGAGATCGAGGGAATCATGGCCTATCCAGGTCACGCCACACGTGAGATACATCTATGCGTGGGCGACCGGTAACCTCAGACCCGCATTAGAGCTGTACGCTGAGGAGGGGATCGCCGGTTTTAAACGGCTATTCCCGTTGTCGACAAAAGTTGGCTGCGTCACCCTCTGGCGCGGTGTGAACAGAGGCGAAATTGATGCGGGCCACCCTGTCGCCGTTGACCGTGTCTCCATTCAGCACCTGACAAGTTGGACTCTTTCTTACGAGTTCGCTCGCAAGTGGGGTGAAATTGTTATCAAGCAGGATGTTAACGTTGCCGACATAGCATTCACAGTTGGCTGCGTCACCCTCTGGCGCGAGGAACGGGAGGTGGTTGTTGCGGATTACCACCTGCGTCCATGGACAGTCTGTCCTACAGGACGCCCTTACGAAGAGGAGTAGGAAATGAAGTATTCTATAATCTTTGTTTACAACGAAACCCCTGCACTAAACTATGTGCATGGGACGTGGATACAAGATATTACAGGATCTATAAAATCCGCGATGGAGTTGGCGGATCATTATAGCCTTAGGGGGCTAGCCACCCAGGATCGTTTGATATCGGCGGGCAACCGCTATACATAAGCCGTGGGCAATCAAACCAAGGAGTAGGAGATGACTGAAGTACAATTTGCTAACCGTCTGCTGGGCAGCATAGCGCGCCCGCAGTCGTCGGTTTATTTAGCATACGAATATCTTTGTGAACACTGCTCCGAGGCTGATCTGAAACGCCACATCGAGGAGTACAGGCACATAGATACATCGTTCGCCAGGGGAATCGTGGCGCACCACGCAGCAGTCGAGAAGATGCTGGCTCGGGATCGCCGCTGCCTGAAATCACCCGCCACCAGGGGATACTGTCCTGGATGGCGCCGGCTCGAAGCTCACCATCAGTAAACTAAAACCCTCCGAGATGGCATATCGGAGGGTTCCTTTTGTATTCAGACCATTTTGCTGACGCCGGGAAAATGGTCTTATAGCTCCAGAGGACGGACAGCGGGGCTTGAAAGTCCAGCCTGGAGGGAATATATTGACAGAACAAACCGAGGAGATGGAGATGGAAAAAGGGTTAATCTCTACAACAGCGCAAGCGGCGGGCTTGGCTCAAGCCTCACTCATGGATGAGTGGATCAGAGGCAAGAGCCCTCTAACCGTACGGGCGTACCAGGGCGACATCAGACAGTTCGCAGAGTGGTGCAAGGTTCACCCCGCGCAAATTGCGGATACCCTACTGGGTCTCACATCCGCGGAGGGGAACGGTTTGGTTCTGCGCTACCGCAACAGCATGATCGACTCGGGGACATCCAGCTCGGTTATCAACCGGCGGCTGGCGGCGATTCGCTCACTCATGGATCTCGCTAACCAGGTAGGAGTTTCGACCTGGAGGCTATCTGTTAAAGGTGTCCAGAGCGAACCGCGGAAAGACAACCGCGGCCCGGAGATTGGAGAGCTACGAGACGTCTTTGCCCTGCCGGATCAGGCAACTGTCCGCGGGGTTCGGGATTATGCAATCCTGAGGCTCCTGTTCGACCTCGGGCTGCGGCGGGAGGAAGTTTGCTCCCTCAACTGGATCAACATCCATCCCTCAGAAATTGCTGTGACTCGGAAAAAACACAGGGAAAAAAGCACCACCCCTCTGTCGCAATCCGCAGCCACAGCTCTCCAGGCGTGGAAGAAACTCAGCCCTGACACGGCGGAGGCGGTGTTCGTCTCCCTGTCTCCAAATTCATACGGGCAGCGGATGACGGGAGCATCTGTCTGGAGAATGGTGTCCCAGTATGGCTCAGAGATTGGAATTAACCTGAGACCTCACGGCATCCGACACACCTCCATCACAGAGGTTGACAGGATAGCAGCAGAGCGCGGCTTGTCGCTCGCAGAGGTGCAGATTCATGCAGGGCACAAGCACATCGATACAACGATGAAATACCGTGACAGTAATAACGCGCAGACTAAAGGCTTGCGCAACACGTTAGGAGGATTGATATGAGGATTGAAGCGGAACAGGTAAAAAACGCCCGCTTACTGTGCGGGAGTAGGAAATTGTTGGGTTTGCGGCTGGCGGTGATCCGTGGAACACAGCCACCAGCAAAGCACACCCTCTACGAGTGGGAACGAGGGCACGCTTCCCCGACCACAGGAGGCAAAACCTACGGGGTGGGAATAAAGAGCCCCTGGTATGACAGTTTCAAAAAATTTATTGATGGGAGGGAGTAGATAATGCGATTTTCAACATCCCAGACCAATTTTATCGAGGCGTTCAACCGTATCGCCGCCGCGGTGCCGAGTAGAGCGACACTGCCCATCATTTCCAACATACTGCTGCAACTGGAAGGGAACCGTCTGCGCATGGTCGCCACGGATCTGGAAGTGACTATCCTTACAGATATTGAGGTACAGGGCGAAACAGATGGAAGTTTATCTGTGCCGGCGAAAAAAATCGGGGATATCACTCGTGAACTGGAAGGACTGGACATTGAATGCTGGATGGATGAAAGTAACCATTTGCAGATGCAGGCTGGAGCGGGTGCCTACCAGGTGCCGGGCATCCCGGGTTTGGAATTCCCCAGTCTGCCGGAGGTGGTGGAAGCCACACAGGTTTCTTTATCTGCGGAAAAACTGGACGGCATGATTCGACGGCTGACCTTTGCGGCGTCACGTGATGAACTGCGTCCCGCATTGACGGGAGTATTTTTCCAGTTCCGTCCCCAGGAGATACGTGCGGTGGCAACCGATGGTCATCGTCTGGTGCGGATTTTTGACCAGACCTTCAAGTACGAGGGAGAGGCACATGAGCTGATCTTCCCGGTGAAAGCGCTGGATATGGTGCGACGTAACCTGCCGAAGGAAGGCAGTGTGCAGATGACAATAGGTGCAAACCAGGTCGTGTTGAAATTGCAGGACGCTACTTTGTATTCACGTCTGATTGAGGGAAAGTACCCGCATTACGAGAGCGTCATTCCGCAGAACATCGAAGAGCACCTGATCGTGAAGACAGGCGACCTGGTTCGTGCTGTGAAGCGTGCGCAGATCTTCTCCAATCCCGTCAGCAAGCAAATTGTCTTCCATCTCTTTGCGGATAAACTGGAAATCACAGCGGAGGATATCGAGCTGGGCGGTCAGGGCAAGGAAAGTATCCCGGCGACTTACAACGGCACGGAAAAAGAGATCGGTTACAACGCGGCTTACATGCTGGAAATACTGAAACAGATTGATACGGAAGAAATGGTGATGGAAGTGGGCGGTGTGACTCAGGCGGCAGTTGTTAAACCGTTGGAACAGGCAGACGGGGAAGATTTCCTGATGCTGATTATGCCGGTGCGTCTACAATGAAAGGGGTTAACGATGGAAGAAGAGTTGAAGGAAGCCTTAAGACTCATAAAAGAGGCAGCGGAGGAGCTTGAAATCCTCAAACGGAAGTCACCGCATCCAGCAGGTAAACGGGTTAGAATGTTAATAGCAATCCTGGGGACAATTTCCGAACTCCAAGAAGAGCTTGAAAACCTTCCTGTCTAGTAAAAAAGATGGTGGAACAGCTTCAACAAACTTTTAAAAGAGGAGAATCAATGATTGACCCTATTATCATCGCCCGACAGAGGGAGGTGTACAACGTATACGACCACCTGGCAGACAACTGTTCCGAAGCAGACCTTGCCAGGCACATCGAGGAGTACCGGCGTACCGACACGGACTTCGCACGGGCGATTGTCCGGCACCATGAGGAGGTTGAAAAGTTAATGGCCACTGAAAAAAAGTTAATTGCCACAGATAAGGCGAACCATGAGCCTAACTAAAGAACAAAAGGCAGCTCGAAAAAACAGAATCGGAGCTTCCGATGTATCAGCTATTGTCGGGGTAAACCCCTGGCAATCCGCTTATGACATCTGGCTCGAAAAAACAGATCGGTTAGAGGACAAGGGAGAAGAACGCCACAACGAGGCAGTTACTCTCGGCAATGACCTCGAGCCAGTTCTACTCGATTACGCTGAGCGAGAGTTGGGGGTGTTAGATCGTAATGTGGAGGTGCAATCGAGAGAGTTGCGTTATTTAGTCTCAACACTTGACGGTCAGGTGCGGGGAACAAGAGAGCCTGTAGAAGCTAAAACCGCTGGTCTGTTATCCTTCCGAACAGCGGAGTGGGGCGAGCCAGGGACGGATGAAATCCCTATGCTCTATCTTGTCCAAGCTCACATACAACTACACTGTACCAACACAGGGATTTGCCATGTCCCAGCACTTCTAGGCGGACGGGGATATGCAATGTACAGTGTACTGGCAGACCCAGAGTTGGAGGAAGATTTGCTGAGAAAGATTGAGAGCTTTTGGCTCAACAATGTGCAAGCAGACACTCCACCTCCCGATGTGTTGCCATCAATGGAATCCCTCAAGAGAGTGCGCAGGCGAGCGGAAAAAGTTGTGGAACTCTCACCCCATGTTGTTTCCCAATGGCGGGAAACAGTGGAGTTGTTAAAAAAGGCAGAAAAGGAGGAGGATTCCGCCAAGAAAAAGGTCTTGCTTGCCCTGGGAGATGCCGAGGCTGGAATTATGCTCGGATCGCAAGCCGCAATTACGTATTATGAACAGAAGCGAAAGGCTTATGCTGTCAAGGAAGTCTCATTCCGTGCATTACGCTACACGGAGAAAGGATTGTAAAATGCCTCCAGAAAAGAAGTTAGAGGTTTACAAAAGTATCAGCGCGCGGATTCAAAAGATGTCCGAAGACCGCAATGCTGAGGAAAGTTTCGATGCGATGGAGTCGTCTATCCCTTCGGGCGGGATTATGCGCGTTGAAGGTGCGATGCTTTCCGCACTTCAGAAGATGAAGAAGCGGGACGAACTCAAGGCATACAATGGGATGGTCAAGGAATTGCAAAACATTCCCGAACTCTGCGTCCCTGACCCCAAGAAAAAGGGCGAGGGAGGAAGCCCCATGCGCTACGAAATCCCGAATCGCGGATCGGGATTGACAGTCAGAACCGCTGAACTCATTGCCCGACACTGGGGGAATTGCGTGTGGACGGCGAGTATTGAAGATTCCGGAAAGTACACTACTGTAAAGGGGATCTACGTTGACATTGATACCAATATGATGATCAGCGTCCCCAAGGTGGTCTCGCGATTCAAGAGGGTTATCAAGAAAGACCGCGAGGGAAAGGCTATCCTCGTGAACAACAAGAAGACCTACGAGGTCAAGGAGATGGATGAGGATGAATTTGCCATTGAGGTTGATCGAGCAGCCTCAAAAGCGCGCCGTAATGCGCTACTGTCTGGAATCCCTCCATTTGTGAAGTTGGGAGTTGAAGAGACAATTATTGAACTCTCAAAAGAGAATATCCAGTCCCAGAAAAACCGTATTATTTCGGGATTCCTGGGGTATGGGATAAAGGCTGGGGTTCTCGAAAATTACCTCGGTCACAATTTAGACAACCTCACAAACGATGAGGTTGTCACACTGCGGGATATTTATTCCGCTATCAAGGAACATGAAATCAGCCCGGAGAACGCCTTTAATCTTGGAGACTTGGCTCCTGAAGATTCATCTCCACCTAAACACGGAACAGCAGGGCTCAAAGAAAAGATGAAGGTTGATGCTACTACTCCAGCTTCTCCGAGTCCCTTAAAACAAGAGCCAGTCATGCGTATGACCAAGGGGAGGGTGTTGGATATTCTGGCGGAAGACGCCATGAGCCAACAAACACTCTTGGAGGCTCTTATCAAAGAGAATATCCAAGTTACCCACCTTGTGAAGAACCTGGAGGAGTGGCAAATCCCTGTTGTGAATGGGTTATACACTCATCCAGATCAGATTCCTGCTCAGGACGACACTTCAAATTTCCCCAAAGATTCATCTGGTGAATACTCAAAACCGGTGGATATTCGTCAAGACATTTTGAATTACATCGGAATGAACCAACCGGTAAGTAAGGACTCCCTCCTGGCATTTTTTGCCGTGGACTATTCGCAAGACGATATTAAGTCCACAGTGCGAGAGATGATTGATGCAAAGACGCTCTGGGTAGACGCGAACAAGAAGGTTTCAATCGCCTAATTAACCTACTACTCCGCAGGGAGTCGGGTGCGAACACATGCGCAGTACCCTGCCACCTGGCTCCCCTGCTTTTTTCCACCTAAAACGCCACAAGGAAAGGGAATGAGATGGAACGCAAATTGGCAACAATTCAACAGATCTCGGATATACAACCGATATTGGGTTCAGATTTCATTGAACAGGTTACCGTTATGGGATGGCGGTTAGTGGCAAAGAGGGGAGAATTTCAGATTGGAGATTCTTGCGTATTTTGTGAGATAGATAGTGTGCTTCCTGCACTTCCACAGTATTCTTTTTTAGAAAAAGACAACTATCGTATCAAGACAAAAAAAATACGTGGGGTTCTTTCTCAGGGAATTATTTTCCCCCTATCTATTTTGGATTCTGTATGTTACCCCAACCAATTTGTGCTCGGAGATGATGTTACAGCTCTTATGCAAATCACAAAATATGCACCACCAGAAACCTCGTGTGCTCTTGGAGATACTGCTGGAAAATTCCCTGAATTTATTCCCAAGACGGACGAAACCCGAATTCAATCCTGTTTTAAAGTGCTTAACGAGATGAAGGGATTACCCTATTATATCACGATGAAGGTCGATGGCACTTCCTCTACTTTCTATAAAAAGAATGATCATTGTGGGGTATGTTCTCGTACTACTGAAAGGAAGTTCGATGACAACATGTATGTTGATATTGCTCGGAGATACGGGATTATTGAATTGTTGAAAAGGTTTAATAAAAACATTGCAATTCAGGGCGAGATTTGTGGGCCGAAGATTCAAAACAACAGGTTGGAACTAAAAACAGCAGAATTGTTTATCTTTAATATATTTGGCATAGATGAACAGAGGTACTTCAATTATCAAGAGCTTCATAGTTTCATAAACGCGGCTAATGTTAGCTCGTCTTCTACACTACCGCTTAATGCTGTGCCACTTATAGAACGTGGCGAATCCTTTTGCTATAGTCTTGAAGATCTTCTTGAATTAGCGAAGGGAAGATACCCAAGCTCCAGTAATCATCAAGAGGGAATTGTGGTTCGTCCCCAAATTGAGATCTATTCTCAAACTTTAAGAGGTAGATTATCCTTCAAGGTTCTCAATAACGATTTCTTACTAAAGGAAAAATAATGCCTACAGCGAGCACTCATTTGAAGAGAAATCCCGTACACAAACAAACTCGGGATAAGATTTTATCCAAAGGCGGCAGCGTTGCCTTAAACAGTGGGATTTGTGTCTGTTGTGGGGAATCAGCTACGTGGCGATCATTAACCAACCGATGCTGGACATGCGAGAAGAGTGGAATAATCGAGCGGCGCGAAGCGATAAAGGGAGGAGCTTAATTTAAGTAGTTGCTTTGCCCCTCTGAATGAATTATATTCCCAATGCAACCCTAAAACCATTAAGGTCTCTGATTATGACCCAAACCCTCAATGTCGCGCATAGGCTGTCCTTCCGAACTCCTTAATGGTGTTGGTAGGGTTGCAACAGTTTATGTGCGGCATTGTGTATTTGGGGAGTCCCCCTATGAATGAAGATACTTCCTGGCTGAAACTCTATCGAAAATTAGCTACAAATAAATTGTGGCTATCCGAAAAATTTACCCGCGGGCAAGCGTGGGTTGATTTGCTAATGTTGGCAAACCATCACCCTGGTCAGATACTAGTTCGTGGTATTTATATCAATCTATTTCCCGGTCAGGTAGGCTGGTCGATGCACAATCTAGCTGATCGGTGGATGTGGTCAAACACGAAAGTAAAACGATTTCTGAACCAGCTAGAAAAAACGTCGCAAATAACGACGCAGAATACGAACGTAAGTTTAGTAATTACAATAGTGAATTGGAAGAAATACCAGATGGAGACACCGCAGAACCTGACGCAGAAAACGACGCAGAAACGACGCAGAAACGTCGCAGAAACGTCGCAGAAACACACTATCCTAGAAGGAGTAGAAGGAGTAGAAGGAAAAGAAGGAGTAGAAGGAGAAGAGAAAAAGATAAAAGTCAAACCCTCTCTTCCTCCCCCTTCGGCGGAGGCGTATGGGATTGGAAGAAGATTTACCGAACACGTTATGGAAACCTTCAGGGGTTCAAACATTAACCGCGATAAACAAATTCAAGAGGCTGAAAAATTGATTAAGAAATACTCTTATGCCAGGGTTGTAACTGTGTGCAAGGTAATAGTCGGGGATGACCGACAAGGGTTCAGCTTTAAGGATACCGTGCGCACACTGACGAAACTCAATGAAAACTGGAAAACTAAGGGTAGGAAATGGTTTTTAGAAATTGAAGACTATGCCGAAGAGATAGGAATTAGCTTTACCCCACCTGCTGTAAACGGGCGTCCTGCTATGGACTACAAAACGCCAGAATATATCATGTCACAATATCGGCTTAAAGACGATGAAACCGACCAAACAAAATAAAAATAACCCATTGCCTTCTGACCTTGATTCCGAAAAGGCGGTTTTAGGGGCGTGCTTATTGTCAGGACTTGCCTATGGAACAGTCTCTCAAATAATAACCGATTCAAAGATGTTCTACTGGAGCAAACACCAGTTTATCTTCGAGGCAATGTGTCGTCTCTTCGAGAACGGAAAGCCTATTGACATTGTTACCGTATCTTCGTACCTAAAGGGCAAGGATTTATTGAATGAAGTTGGCGGTGATTTGTACCTGGTGGAACTGTCTGAGGGAAACGCTACTCCTCGCAATGCCAGCTATTACGCTCAGATAGTCGCAAAGAAGTTTGAATTGAGGTCTATATATCTCCTGACAAGATTGCTTGATGAGGCGATTGAACCAGAAACAGAACCAAGTGAACTTGTTGATAGGGTAATTGGAGAACTGGTATCAATTACGCAGCAATCCAATCATACTCAAGTTCATAATATAAAAGAGGTTATGTTCGACGTGCAGACACATACCGAACAGCTATCAAGAAATAGCGGAATTAAGGGGATCCCGTGTGGATATAACGCAATAGATAGCCTTTTGCTTGGGTTTAGCGGTGGTGACTTGATAATAATAGCCGCCCGCCCAAGTGTAGGGAAGACGGCCCTAACCCTGAATTTTGCGTACAATGCAGCGAAAGCAGGCAGTCACGTAGTTATTTTATCCCTTGAGATGCAATCAAGGGCGTTAGGTCAGAGATTAGTTTCTCTTGCCTCGGGGATACCAGCCTATAGTCTGAACCGCGGGTGGATTAACAAGGAACAATGGTCTCAATTTACATCCACAACATCCCAAATAGCAGAACTACCGATCCACATTAGCGATACCTTCACGCAACATGTGACAACAATCCACACAACAGCCAGGCTTCTCAAGCTCCAGAATAAACTTGATGTTTTGATCATAGACTATCTTCAGCTAATTGACAGAGATCGCTATTCACAAAGCGATAATTCCGCAATCTCAATGATAACACGGCGCATAAAGGGAATTGCAAAAGACCTTGATGTGCCTGTAATACTTGTTTCTCAACTTAGTAGATCATTGGAAACAAGAGGCGGTGATAAAAGACCTGTGATGTCTGACCTTCGTGACTCAGGGAGCATCGAACAAGACGCTGATATTGTGATGCTAATGTACCGAGAAGCATATTACAAGCGAAATTCTCCCGGGTACGAAGAGCCGGAAAACCAGCCAGTAGAAATAAACATCGCAAAGCATCGCGAGGGGCCAACCGGTCACGTGAACCTGCTTTTTAATAAGAACACAGGTAGGTTTATGTCTCTTGAAAAAGACTTAGATAATAACTCCCCTGCTCAGGAAAATCATGCAGGCTATCAAAAAGAAGAGTACGTCATTCCATTCTAAGAGAAGGAGAGAGCACTATGTTTAATCTATCATGTGCGCAACGGGCAATTTTGAGGCAGATGGTAGCAAAAGAACTATCTACGCCTGATATCCCTGGATTTTTCATTCAGTCGAATTTAGACGCTGATTATATTCACCTCGCGGCATCGGGATTAACGACTTGCAAGAACGGGGAATAGCGATACTGACAGCGAAGGGTCGTCATCTGGCAATGGAAGAGCTTGGGTTAAACAGGGAAACTTAAAATTAAGCCCTGTAGCGATACTTTTTAGCGGGGTAAAAAAAGGTGACAGGTTAAACACAATCTACGCTTCTATGTGCCTCGCTTAAAGCGTAGCGAAGTTTTAGGCGAACAATCGTTCCACCACACTTGATAAAGAGGATTAAGATGAATGACATCTTCACCTACAACAAAATAGTTAAAAGCCTGAGAGCTTTTTTCTCCACCAGACTCAACTTCATAGAAGTTCCTGCACAGTCTCGCCTTTCCATCTTGGCTACCTGTGAAGACCCGAAGACTATCTCTACTTTCAATTTCAGAAATCAGCTCTATCCGCTTCCGCAGACCGGACAAATGTGGCTCGAACAAGAGCTCCTAACAAATGCTAAAAATGAAGCAGGAGTGTTCTGTATCACAACGAGTTACAGGAACGAAGAAAACCCTATCGCGGGAAGACACGATCTAATCTTCCCTATGTTTGAATTTGAATCGTTTGGGACAATATCCGATTTGTTGCATTTAGAAGCAGATCTTCTTGACTTTTTAGGATGGGATTTAGAACTTCCCTACAGTTTTGTCCGCCATATAAAATACTACAATGAATTATGCACTCGATATAACACTTCAATTATTGAAGCAGAGCATGAAGCTATGACCCTGAAAGATTATGGAGGTACTGTATTTTTAGTAGGCTCCCCGCAAAGGTCTCACCCCTTTTGGAACATAAAAAGATATGAAGACGGAAATTACGCAAAATGCGACGTGATTCTGAACGGAATGGAAACCATAGGATCTGCTGAACGCTCTACCGATCCAGAACAAATGAGACAGAACTTCTACACGGTATCGGACGGAGAGTACGCTAACCTACTGTTTGAGAAGTTTGGGGAGGCAAGAGTAGAGCGAGAACTAGAGCAGTACCTCGCCCTGCCTATGGTACCTCGGTTTGGAGGCGGGATCGGGCTTACAAGATTAGCTCGATTACTACAATAAAAAGAATAAAGGAGATCAATATGCGCTGTTCAAATTGTGCAACAACTATGGGTAATTCAGGAACGTACTTGTGTTTTGAGCACTATTCATCAACCTCAAAATATATTGTATGGGATTATTTATCCAACAATCCAAATCCAATACCAAGCAAAAGTGATGGATTTAATACGATTATCGGCGCATGGCCCGGGGATGAATCCGATGAAGAGGTATTACGTGCGCTTGATGAAGTTGAATAACTTTTGCGACCACAACAGAAACGAGAAGGAAGTTGAAATGTGGAGATCATTTACGACACCTGCGGTAACAGTTTGGGAATTGAATATCTTGGACGATGTTTGCTTTTTAGCAGAGTCAGATAAGATATTGAAATATACCAGCACCGGAACAGTTTGGTTTGGGGCTATTTGCATTGGTTCATTTGATATAAAAAGAGTAAAACCTGGGACAGCAGAAGCGAAAGAAACAGCTCTCCGCTATCTGAGAAATTTCACAGCAGCTATAACTGAGCGTATAGTTTGCCCTCGTTGTAAGGGAAAAAAATTCGTGACATGGGGATATGCTTATCCTGGTGCTATGGGTTCTGCGCTTGTTCCATGTCCAGAATGCAATAATCCTTTGAATCTTAAAACTGAAGGACAATAACGAGGAAAGTATTATGGCTAAAAAGACGAAGAATCATAATCCAAGTATCAGCTCTGAGTCCTCAAACAATATCGTTACCGAGACGAGATCGGGATTCTATAGAATCATAACTCCATGTGACTCTTCATCGAGATCACAGATCATTTTCCCGGGAAAATCGGTAATTTATACCGGGAATCAGATAGTTAATATAAGCATGAAATTTAATATAAAAGAAGAAGCAAGGCGATATAAAATCTTGATCAAGAATGGCGTAATTCCTTCGTCCCCCGAATCTGATGGATTTAATGCAATTATCGGCACATGGGTGGGAAAATGAAGATTAACCACAGGTGCAACACAGGTGCAACACCGGAGAGAACCGTGAAAGTATACAAGTTGACCGATGAGAACCTTCGTGCTTATGGCGGTTTCCAGTACGTTCTTGGGATTAAGGCTACTGCTCCAGGAGTAGGAAGAATCTGTTCATCCGGTTGGCTTCACGCGTACGAAGATCCTCTTTTAGCGAGTTTTTTCAGCCCTACCCACATCCACTACTTCCACCCTCGTCTATACCGAGCAGAGGGAAAGGTCGGTATCCGTGATGGACAGATAAAACTCGGATGCTCGTCCCTAACCCTGATCGAAGAGATCCCGCTGCCTGAGATCAATATAGAACAGCGGGTCGAAATCGCAATCCGTACCGTTATGCTTGTTTATACAGAACTCGCCTGGACAGAGTGGGCGGAGGATTGGCTCAACGGTAAAGATCGTTCTAAAAAGTCTGCGATGAAAGCGGCGGAGGCTGTGGAGCACGATTGGTCTGCGATGTGGTGTATTGCCAGAGGGGCAGCGAGAGCGGCGGAGGTGGATATGACTGTCATTGGAATTGCTAACGATTGGCATCTGTATGCGAGTGCCCGTGAAATGATGTGGGCATTGAAGGCGGTGAAGGAGATTGCTGCAAGTGCCGTGGAATTTTCAATGGATCAGAAAAAAGACTTAGACGTACTCGCCATTATTAAACAAGTTATAGGAGGCAAAGAATGAAGATTAACCTATACGCAGCGGGTGGAACGGTGATCGACTTGTTGATCATCTGCGCAGTCGTTGTCGGAGCGGCGTTGTTACTGCTCGAACTGATACGATAACGGAGGGTAGAATGAACTGCCCTAATTGTAGTATCGAAGATATGGAAGTTGTAGATACAACGTACTGTAACTATAACTCTCCAAGGTTTAGAGAGGGGGAACATACAGGCAATATCTACTATTGCCCAGTATGTGAATGTAACTTCATACTAAGGGTTAATGAAAAGGAGTTAAGCACTTGGTCGTATTAACAGAAAGGCATAGGAGATGAAGAATGATGGGGATAAAACTACTATTTTGTATCCTACTCTTTAGTTTGATCGGAGACATACTCACTGGCGTAGTCGTCATAGGAGCAATGTTGCTCCTGCTCAAGGTAATTAACTAAGGGAGAAACAATGAGTATCTACGAGAAGAAAAAAGCAGAGATTGAAACTGAACTATCGAAATTGGATAGTCTCAAGTCATTCTTTGACAAGCTTGACTTTCTGTCTGAGTATTTTGGCAGCATAAATGTGTCTTTCCTCAAAGACTATACCAACATTTATGCTATGTATTGGATAAGGGAAGGGATAACTCCTATCGCAACTGTTCACGAGGAGCTTCTTCAAACTTTAAGGGAGTTCGGGGAGCCAATAGTCTTCTCCAATCCTACAGATCAGGATATTCGGTATGTTATAGGCAATATATCCTGTTGGCTGTATCTACCTTACGTACCTGAAGCAAGGGCTCTTATCTCCAGTTTGTTTGACTGGGATAACAACAAAAATTTCGTAAAAGACAATACTCCTTCATACTATGATTCTAACATCAAACACGTTCTTTGTGCCGATGAGGTAAGGGAGATGTATGAGAAGGGTGACCTGTCGGGTTTCTTTCAGGAGAAGAGATGAACACCATCGGTTACACGGTGTTTATCGAGAACACGAACCTGACGGTGAAACTTCGTCAGGAGATAGTCTGGGACTCAACCCGCAAAGAATGGGTGTTAGTAGGACACCCTAAAATCGATGAAGAAAGAGGTTGAAATGGAATGGGAAATTGAGAAGCCGACCCGGCTCAAATTTACTCTTTACGGAGCAATGCTCTGTCAGGACGTGGGAGTTTATCTCCTGCAAAATGATGACGACGGATCTTGGGGAATAGAATCATTCTCCTTCGAGCTCGAATTTCAACAGACCGTTACGTTTGGCTCCGCCTCTGAGGCAAAAGTTGTCGCCGAAAGGCTCTTGCGGAAGCAGGTGGTGGCGTGGTGCAAACAACTCGACATCACCGGAGAGGATCTCTGAAAAATGCCACGAGTAATATTTAAGCGTGCCCGCGGTCGCACCGCCAGAACCGACGGTATGAACAACCTTGAACGACGCTATTACGATCATCTGCGTACCCTCCAGCTTGCTGGTAAGATCCACAGCTTCGCCTATGAACGGCATAACCTGAAACTGGCGGACAGGACGTACTACAAACCCGACTTCGAGGTGATGCTACCGGACGGAACTATCGAGTTTCACGAAACAAAGGGTTTCATGCAGGAGGATGCCAACGTCAAGATCAAGGTGGCTGCTGACCAGTTCCCACAGTATGTGTTCCGGCTGGTACAGTGGAAGAACAAAACCTGGCAGATCAAAACACTGCCACCGCATAACCAAGAGGAGAAGTAAAATGAAAGCACACCACCTGTATTTTATCGGAAAGGTGATTAAGGCTGCTAGTATCACCGTCTCCGCTTACGAAAATTCTTCCGAAGGCTGGCGAAAGCAAAACAGAGTCTTCCGTAAAACGGAGGCTCCTGATGCTCCATGCGCAATCGTGGGAATGAAGTATATTCCCGAAGGACAAAAAGTTTATTTTGACGACCGCTATAATTTTGAAACAACCGGCAAGAAGAGGCTTTTTTATCTTGTTCGGTACGGCTGGCTGAATAAAGAGAAATTAGTAGCCGATGAGGATGTCATTGCAAACGTCTATCCTTCTTGGACAGTAATTCCTTTTTTCTTTCAGGAAATCTCATCCCATGAAAAACAATTACGTTCCGAACAAACGGAAAGGCAGAAACGGGATAAGAACGGGAGGTTCAAATGAAGTTGAACACCGAGTGCCCAGTATGTAAGGGGAGGCTGTACGCCCGCGGAGTAGATAGCCTATCCGGAGCAGTAATGCAGATACATTGCGGGGAATGTGGAAGATATTGGGAAGTTCGGTTTCCCATTAAACTCTCAGCATTTAGTTTGATGATCGAGGAAGCACTCGAACACCCCCCTAAAGGATTCCTGCATGACTGAGAACGTAATCCTCTGCGGGGATTGCCTTGAGCTGATGAAGCAACTGCCCGACGGGTGCGTTGATGCTATTATTACCGATCCTCCGTATGGCATTAAGAGAAGTCATGGGCTTACGGGAGCACGAACATTTAACCATAAAAAAGAGAAAAAAATAGAACTCCGCTACTATGATGACAATTGGGATAATCAACGTCCAGATAAAATATATTTTGACGAGATATTACGAATAGGGAAAACCATTTTAATTTTCGGGGGTAATTATTTTGCCGACTTGTTGCCACAAAGTACCCATTGGATTGTGTGGGACAAACAGCAAACAATGCCAACATTCAGTGATGCCGAATTGGTTTGGACAAACATAAGGCGGAGTTCAGTTAAAATTAAAGTTTGTCAATACAATGGATTGTTAGGAAAAGAAATAACTCGCTATCATCCAACACAGAAACCACTTGAATTGATGAAATGGATTGTTCACACATACTCACGCCCTGGCGATCTGATTCTTGATCCCTTCGCCGGATCAGGTACTACACTCGTAGCTGCGAAACAACTTGGAAGAAAGTACCTCGGGATCGAGCTGAATCCCGACTACGTTAAAATCGCCGAAGACCGGCTCAGGCAAGAGGAAATGTTTTAGACTAAAAACCCTCCCCACCGTTTAGGCAGGGAGGGTGATCGGGTAACCAGCCCGCAAGGAGGAAGAGAAAGGAGACTGAGGAGAAGATATGATAAATCAACGTAAAAGTCAAGAGATAAAACAGAGGAGAAGAGCATGAATTGGAAAGAGTTTCGGGATCACGGAAAATCCTCGTGGAGATGCCAGCCGTTTGACACAGGGGCTATTCCAGGATATTTTGCAGACATGCACGATTGGAGACTTCACTACGATACTGATGGATATGTATCATATGCCAATGGCATGATCGGATTATTTAATCCCGAGAAATTTATCCCAGGAACACCAGAAGCGGAAGCTCAGGCGATGCAATGCCTGCGAGATTTAGTAAACACCATGCAGGATGAGCTGTCAAGTAATGCTTGACACAACAGAAAGGCAGAACAAGATGAACAGAAATGATTTTATTGGTAAAATGTGCGTCGTCAGGACGTACGGCGCGGGTGTATGGTACGGCATACTCGAGAGTCTTGAAGGAAAGGGAGGTGTGGTATCAAACGCCAAACGGATTCATCACTGGAATGGGGCCGCTTCGCTCTCGGAGCTGTCAGTGAGGGGAGTAACAAACATCAGAGGCGAGACTCGCATCCCCTGCGCGGTCAAACAAGTTTTGTTAACAGAGATTATCGAGGTTATCCCGATGACGGAGGAGGCAGTAAAAAATCTCGACGCGATTCCGGAGTGGCGGAGTGCAAAATGATAAGACTCTCTGACGGTGACGGTGACGGTGACGGTTACGGTGACGGTTCCGGTGACGGTTACGGTTACGGTTCCGGTGACGGTTACGGTGACGGTTACGGTTCCGGTTCCGGTTACGGTGACGGTGACGGTTACGGTGACGGTGACGGTGACGGTGACGGTTACGGTTACGGTTCCGGTTACGGTTACGGTTCCGGTTACGGTGACGGTGACGGTGACGGTGACGGTTACGGTGACGGTTACGGTTACGGTGACGGTGACGGTGACGGTTACGGTGACGGTTACGGTTACGGTTGATTCAAACAACAGTGCCTGCAAAGGTTGGTAAACACCATGCAGGATGAGCTGTCAAGTAATGCTTGACAACTGAAGGCAAACAAAAAGCCCCGGTGATCAGCCGGGGCTTTCTTTGTCTTTAGGAGAGAGGGGCTATTTGTTTTTTATCCCATAATAATTAAGGATCTCTTTTTCTTCTTCGTCACAGACTAATTCACGCTTCTTGTTACCGTGAAGTCTGTTCTCCCGACACCATTCGCATGACCCATGGTTTCTACAGGTTGAGTCCACCCGTTTTGCCCCACGATATTCCTCACGGTGATCCTTGCGATTTGGATACTCATTATCAAACGACACCTTTCTGGCACTCCTTGTGTTTATTATTATCCTACGCTTCTGCGCATATTGATAACACCATCAAATGTTTCTAACTCACTGTACTCAGGTTTGTAGGTGAAATGAATCCCCCCAAGTGATACCGGAGGAAATCCTTTTATCTCCCCATAACCTGCCATACCACGTTCAAATGTTTTCAAATATGATCCTGTCATCCCATAAACACGTTCCCTCGACACAATTTTTTCCTCTCTACTATCAACAACGAGCATTGGTTTCATAGGAGCCCAACCTCGCTCGTGCGTGTGTCCCATAAGATAAATATCCGCCTCAAAGTCCGCCCCGGCATCGTGGATTCTATTTATCTTTGACCCAGACTTCCGTCCACCACCATGACCGTGGTGTGCATAAATAACTAAAGTATGCCCTACAGTTGAACGCTTGAATTTAAGGCGAATAAGCGCACTGTAACCAAGGTCTGAAACCATTAGTTGCCTGCAAATGGCACCGTGAATATCGAATCCGTAGTGCTTGGCAACCTTCTCTTCATGGTTTCCCATGAGAGCCCCTATGATCTTTCCTTGATCCGCAATGGGTTTGAAGTGGTCAACAATTCTTCCGACTTGGGTTTCCAACAGCGTTGACACCTTGCGGACGGGGATCCAGTCTGCAAGTGCATTTGAATCAAAGCGGGGATCGTTCCTACCTATAAAATCTCCAAGATCTCCCATGAGTAATACACGAGCGAATGGGTTCTCGCGAATCCGTTTTAGATCCCTTACAAGTAAATCTTCATCACAGGAATATGCACCAAGGTGAATATCCCCAATAGGGTAGAAATCGTAAGCATCCCCTATTTTCTCGTAGTTTATTTTATAGTGGAGTGCTTCCATTTCACTTTATCCCTTTGTACTTGGGGTGGGTTTTACTTCTTGGCGGATGTTTTATCAATTATCCCTTGAAGCGTGGTGTTTCCAGCACACAGCAAACCGATTGTCCCGATTGTAGCCAGAGCTACACTTTCGCACAGTCCAAGAATTGACGCAATACAGACAAGTAGTGAGGCAAGTATCCCCAGTGCGTTTAGGGAAGCCTTGCGACTTCTCGATATAGTGCTAAGAAGATCACTTCCCATCCTGCTTTTCTCCTTCTCGATATTTTTTATCCGGATATGGCTTGCTTTGAAGCATATCAACAAATCCCTCGCCGTTGCATATAGTACATGTGATTTCGCGCATCACTCGTCCACTGAGATCCTTCATCACAAATTGCTTTCTGCCCTTGCAGGCAGGGCACACACCGCGTACAAAATTGTCTTTTCCCATAATGCGCAATACCCCTCTTAATATAAGGATATTTTCCTATCAAACAACAACCCTCCCCGTCCAAACCTGCTGAATGGCTTCGCAGTTCCATTTGTTAAGTTGAGGATCAGGGAGGGTTTTTATGGTTTTATTTCTTCCCCTCGTGCTCGAGTGAGAAATGATTCCCATCGCCGAATCTTCCTCCCCAAGCACCACCGAGACTTTCCCAATACTTGCCCAGCTCCTCATACGCATTGGAACTAGTGAGATAAACACCGTCATGGAACAGAGACAGGTCTTGAGCAAGTTTGACGTAGTGCAAGCTGTTTTTCATATGGTCAGTATCCTGGTCAGCTTGCGTATAGCCCTCGCCCAGCGTTAGGGTGTAGCCAAGACTGTACGCCTTCACTATCAGCAGTCCCAACATGAAAGTGAACCGTTGCTGCTTCACGCTGAGTTTCTTGGATTCAGCCTCGTCACGTTCCTTGCATTCAGGATAGGTAGCCTCGTAAGCAAGAGTAAGCATGTTCGATTGGTGTGTCAATGCTTCTTTCGCTGTTGGTCGTGAAAAATTCATACCGTCTTTTCTTTCCAGATTGTGGCATTAAATACCGAGACTGCCTGCCCGATCAGGAAGTCTATGACCTTCCTAATCACAGCTCCGTCAAACGGCTCGAGGAAAATCGGCAGGGGTACCAGATCGTCGATTCGCTTGGTGATGAGATACTGCCTGTCCAAGTAGTCGAACGCATCACGCACGAGCTGGTGTTTATCAGCTCCCGACTCCGGTGCGATGATAATCGTCTCGGCGAGTCTCACCAGCGTAGTTATCAGGCTGAACACTTCCTTTATGTTGAACTTCCCCGATAACACTGCGTCCCAATCCTTTCCTAACTGATTCATAGACTTGATAATCGTGTCGAGGTACGGATTCTTGTCACCCATAATAAAAACTCCCTTAGATGTTTAGAAATGATTTGACGATAATAAACCCTACCCCGATGATGATTGAGGCAAAGGTTGCTTTTGTCCAACGAGAAGACTCCCGCTGTTCCTGCTTTATGTCCTCAAGGTCTCTACTTATGCTTTTGTATTTCTCATCCAATCGGACGACTTTAGCCACAACTCCCTCTGACCCATTGCCCTCAAGGATTTTGAAGATTTTCTCAACCTTCGCTTCACAATCATACGGCATCTCACTTTTCCTCCACTTTGAGGGTTAATGGGATATCCATATTTTTCTCGCTAACCAAATTCGTCGCCTCGAAAGGCACAGTTAAACCCTTTTCCTGCACTGCCTCGATTAACCACTCGGGAGGCTCGATTTTGTGCGTTACCTCGGAACGAACGAGTTTTATCCCACCAGTTATCCTTGTCATACATCCGCCATTGCGGCAAACGTCCGATAGTACACAATCGCAGTGATTGCACCGAGCGCGGTGAATGCGCCGCCGCCATTTTTAGTGATTACAACATTGGTTTCAGCATCGGTGATGTTAGTAACTGCCGTTGCGTTGAAAAACACATCCGCTTTTGTATTTTTTGCAACTGCGGCACCGGTTACGATAGTTTGAATATCGCTTCCATCGTTCCAGGCAGCGTCCCACAACTCACCCGCAGTTAGAGCAGTATCAACCCGCAGTTGAGCTCCTATGAGTTGAGCACCTGCGGGGACAGCTACGAGAATAGTTATCGCTGCATCCACAGTAATACTCGCTGTTGCCTCTTTCGTGATGACGTTCAACCCGCCAGACGATCCGCCCAGTGTCTGGACAGTTGCCGAGTTGAGTATAATCGCTCCGGTGCCTTTCGGCTCAATCTCAATGGGGATATCAGTACTCTGCCCTTCCGAGGAGATGTTGACCTCGGTTGAAACTGAAGGTGCGATTTGAAGATAATTTGCGCTGCTGGCAACGGCATTGAATAGGCAAATTGTTCTGCCGTTGCCGATAATTGCCGGATTACCAGCACCGTTATACCCCATGCCAGAGTCCTCATCACCAACAAAGGCAAATCCCGGATTCGTTATCGTCGCAAACTCGTTCATCATCGCGGGTTTGCCTACCGTCCCCGTCGGGGAAATTCTGGTCGCGATCACCTGTAGGCTCAGAGATCCTGCACACGAAATTCTGACATCCCCCGCCCCACCCAAGTACAATCCGGAGTTTAACGCACCCGCAAATGTTGCGGATGGCGTACCAACCGCACCAACAGGGAGAATCAGTTGACCCGTTGATACTGTTACCCCGGAGTTAATTGTAACCAGTGGAGTAGTTGTATTAACCGTCAATATATCTCCATCATCCGCATTTTTACGAATAAGCAACGCCTCTGTGTCGGTCAGGTCAATAATCACCTTCCCGTTAGCCGTCAGCGTATCTGTCGCCACATCCCCGAAATTAAAACTCCCGTCAACAGTAAAATCCCCGTTGACTGTCACATTCCCGAGAAAGGTCTTATTCCCCGTAATACGTGCAGGAATACCAGCATTGCCCCAAGCACTCATTTTGTTATCTCCTTTACTGCCTCGCACCTAAAAACTGGAACGATGCTGTGAATCCCGCACTTGCAGTATCAAGATTTGTGGGGATTATTGAACGCTTCACAACAACATTAAATCCGGCACATGGCCCCCAATTCAGGTCGCCAGAGGCTCGTGACCAAGATAATTGAGTCCACGTGTTTATTGCCTTTAGAGAATCACTGAATATCAAAATACTATCAGCAGTTCCACTCTCAGATTTCATCAATGCCTTAGCCAGCGTGACGGAATGATCGTTTCTCGAACTAGACATAACACACGGGAAAGCCCAGACATCAAGATACATTGTGTCGCTCACATGCACGTAAGGCATAATCTCCCCATTCCAGTACACATTTTTTCCAAAGAACACAGGAGACACATACATATTGTAATTTGTGCTATCCACAAAATTTGAGTCTGTGGAATTTGAAAGAGTCATAACCGTTGTGTCGGGAGACACAGAGACAGCAGTTGTTTGCCCGATCAAAAAATTGTAGACCTGATACCAGCTATCCTGTCCACCAAAGGCAAGCAGTGACAGCGACAACAACACGACAAACAACCCCACAACTTTCTTTTTCCCACTCATTTTAACCCCTTTTCTTCAAATATCTTTTTGTAGTTTTTAATCAATTCTTCTTTCTTCAACTTGTAGCCGGCAACCTCTCTCGATGCCCTGCTTACAATCTGGTCAATCATTTCTCGCTTCTGCTCCTTGGTGTACTTTGCTGGGTTCCCCTCAACATCTAAATCCTCCAAAATATCCTTGCTTAAATCGTATGCCTCGGAGACCATCTTCTCAACATCACTCCTGAACATATACTGTTCATGTGCAAGCATTAACAATCCCTCAACCTGCCTGCTGTCATAGGTGCCATTTTCCAGCTTATCTAACTTCACATTGGTTCCGAACAAAACCACGCCGTCATTGCGCAGAATCTGTTCTATCCGCTTTGTGTTTGGCTTTGTTTTATAGGTTAATCCCTTTTCCTTGCGATCCCATTCAACCCCCGCATTTTCCATCAGAGAATTGTAAGACCTACTAAAATCTTTCCAATCCTCAATAAATCCTGTTATCAACGGAATCCCCAACCCCTTTGACCGTTGAGCCACGAACCGATTGATAATAGGCACACTACGCACAACACTTTCACGGGGAGGAGCTGCACGATCTCCGTAATGGACGGCAAGAAAATTAGATATCCCCATTGCCGTTTTTCCCCACGAGGAGAATTGGTGTTCAAGAATGAAATCAATCTCCGCAGGAGAAATATCAACCTTATCCCGAATGGGAAAACTCTGACCCAGCGCAATCGCTATCTCACTAGTACTGCCCTTAACAATATCCGGCTTTGCGTATTTTTCTCTTTTGTACCCCTCAATCGGGATTCCCCTGAAGGGGTCGGTATCATGCATTAGACCTACCGCAGTTCCGACCGTTGTCGGGAACAGGTCAGATAGTCCACCTATCCCAAATGTAGCTGTTTGTGTTATCAGTGTGCGAGCAATATCATCCCAAATTAAATCACGATGAATCTCATTTTCTGAAATTCCGAGGATGTTTTTATTCGCACAGTAAGCTAGCCATTGCACAAACCGTTCCGTCAATACCGATTCCCCTGCAAGCGGGCCGGGAGGCTTGGGTAATGATAACCAATCGACCTCTATCTCACCTGTCACAGGGTTCACTTGTTTCCCTAACGGGATTAGCCACTTTATATCCCGTTCGTATGAATGGTGATTCTCAAAATAATCTCTGGTATAATCCTCATCAGTAAGGATGCGTAATTGGATCATAATTGCGGGGAATGTTGTAAGTGCTATCATTTTAGATGTTGTTCTTACAGGGTGTGCTATCATTTTCCGAATAAGCACGTCTGTACCCTGAATCCCTGCGTTAAAAAACGGGACAAAATCATTAGTCGCTTTCCCGACATCACCACCCCTACTAAAATCAACAGTAACATCCTTGCTGTTCAGCCTGGCAATCAGAATATCATCATACGTTGTGGCTTTTTTAGCACCTTTGGTAAATTCCTGAATACGCGTTGCCTGTTCAAATACGTCATTCGCCTTACTCATATAATCAAGCACCACAGAAGCGACTCTCTTGGGATTCGCAACCCTCCAGAAGTTACTCTTCTGAATATCAGACATTGCCTCTATTTGCTTCCTGATATTTTTCCCCGTGACATGGTAAACAGCATCTTGCCCGCCACCTAGTGCACGATAAGTTTCGTAAATTCCATCTCTTATACCTAATTTGTTCTTCAAGATGCGGAACATCCCCTTCGCCCCATCATAAAAGGGAATATAATTTTCCTCGCTTAACACCCCCGCAGTTATCTGGTCGCGGGTATAATTCATCATGGTGAATGCCGGATTATATTGAGTCGCTGTTCCCCTCAGAATTTTAGCCCCAGATGCGGTAGCCAATATATTGTAGATAAGCCCTCTATCAGGATTCCCGTTATACAAGGCATTATAGAGCTTAGGTGCTATTTCCCACAGTTCCCCTACCCCATCATGCCGAATGATTACCCTGTTGACTCCCGCTGCGCTAAATGGTTCTACCCAGTTAGCCATAGCCTGAATAGCTTCATCGGAAAGAGCATCAACAGTATTCTTGTCGAACCCGTCAACGCCTAATTCAACAACCTTATCGCGTATCCTATTGAGGTCACTTGGCTCTAGCACATCCTGCTTTGCAATCCGTCTCGCAATCCATCGACCCTCCTCCCCTAAGGATTCTGCTGCCTTTACCACTTCCTGTAGAAGGAGATTCTGCTGATTCTTCCGCACCACCATCGCCATATTCATCATAGAATGATAAAGCGGATTATCTATTGGTCTTTTGCTTCCTTCAATCTTTTTGAATGGGATGCCATTTTTCCCAATCCCGCTATTTGAGAATGCTTCGTCGATAACGCGCCTGGCAGGGACGTAGAATGCGTTACTGTTCTTCATCGCTTCCCCAGCCTCACGCGAGAGCACACCCGATTCAACGCTTGAATCCACAAGAAAGTGCATTGCCTTGACATACTCCCCGTGAATCTTGGCAAGCCGCGGGTCTGTTGCATCAAGCCTGGCAGTCAAGCTGCGAGCCTTCATAACGTCAATGCCTAAACTAATAGGGGTCTCACGTTCAGACAATTCAATTGCTCGCTTCATTAAACCATAACGGAAAAATGTGTCAATATCCTCTTTAATAGGGTCTAATATCTTCAATAATCCGTCGGTTACTTTCTCATACCACCATTGCCCATTCTTAACTACAACCTTCCCGATACTGTGATTAACCATATTATCTACTACCTGTGGATAGTCCGCATACAGCCTGGCACGGACATTCACCATTTTGTTGAGCCTCCCTAACTTCTCAAGCGGGGTAAGCCTCGATACCATCTCTGTGTATAAAGACTCTGCTGTTTCTTTAAGGCGTTCTTTCAGCGGTCTCTTTACCCCTTTTGTCCGCATCTTTACTGCATCCTCCAACTCGCTCTTAGTAACCGAGTCCCCGACAATCAATTTGTCATCAAGCTGCTTCTTGATTACTTCCCCCGCCTCTGTCAATTCTCCTGTCCCCGGGTGTAGGAGCGTAGAATCAAACATTTCGTTCAGATCTTTGATCTCACGACTCCTCTTTGCTTCATCAGCAATTGAAGTAAGCCGGGTTAGGGTAACATCATCGCCTAACCTGACAGCCGTGTTTTTAGCCTTATCGAGAACAGCTAATGCAGTAGCATTTTCACGGGCAATTGCCTCAAGCCCATCGGGGTGCTCTATCCACTCAACTGCATTTCTCAACCCGCTTTGACGGGCAATACGAAGTTTTTCTTCTCTCAACATTTGCGGAAGAGCAAATTGCCTCATCCAATTTACTCTTGCCTCATGCGCTTCTGGAGAATCTGTGTCCTTAAATAGTCTCTTGATATAGGCTTCGCGCACTTCTGATCGCACTCTAGAATCTTCAAGTCTTTCAATTAAAATTTTGTTGTTTATGGTTTCATCCCCAAAGTTATTCTTGACAAAGAAATCTATCTCCTCAGAAAGTCCATACCTCTTAAAGTCTCCCACACGAACTGCCTCAGTTGCGGATTCACTAATATCGAATCCGTAGTCCTCCGTGAGCTTTGCTTTGTGCTTTTCCAGACGGTCTACTACAGCCTTCTCTTTAGCAGTCTCAATCATTCTCTCATCATCAAGCCTGCGAATATATTGATCTGCTATTTTCTGATTGATTTGATTCTTTGCAGCCATCCCGCGGAGTAGTTTATCTGCAAAGGGTCGGATAGACAGTACTCCGAGTGCTCCATAGATCCCAGCATTTGTAAGACGAGCAGCTAATTCAGGTGGCATCCAAGAGGGACGCTCAGGAAGGCTTGCTGCCTTTGCAATCTGCTCGCGAGTAGGAGGTATTACTCCCTCAAGCACCGCGGATGCCATAGCGTCGTATGCAACAGACAATCCAGTTGTTGCAATAGCTGCAACAACTGAAGGGGCTGCACGGAGTACAGCGTCGGTTAATCGCTGTGCATCCGTGGCGGTGATAGAAAGCTCTTCCGAGAGCTTATCAATATACCCCTGATCATATATTTTTGGGTTTCCCACGCGTTCGAGGTGAGCTTGCAGAATCGCATCAAGATTTTTGGTTTTACGGTAAGGAGCAGCGGCAACGTCCGCTTCAATCATAGGACGCGCTACAATCGCTGCCGGTATCTGAAGAGGATTTATCGGAAGGATAGTCTGAGAGACCAAAGCAGCAAAGTCCTTAGCCCCTGCTATAGTTCCGGCAATTCTTGCCTCCGTTCGCACCCGTTTCTCTTCCATAATTACTTGGGGAGTTACAAGCGGAACAGGAGTTATTGTGGTCTCTTCGGGGACTGGCGGGAAAGGAACATTTTGAGTCAATAACTGCTGTGCTTCGATCTCTTTTTGCTTTTCTTGCGCCTCGCGAGAAAGCGGTGGAAGCGAGAGAGTAGTCTCTGTAACACGCTCGGCGAAGGGAACAGACAGGTCTTCTGAAGGCTTAACCCCTGACTTTTTACGCGGAGTGCGTCCTTCTCGTTTAAGCGCAGATGCAAGGGCAGACTTCTCCTCTGTTGATAAAGACGCCTTGTCTTGTTTGTACCTTAAATAGTATCGGATCTCGTCTTTGGTGAATGACATGTGTTATTCCAACTCGTTAATTAAAGATTCAAGATCATCGTCACTAACTTCCTCTTTACTTTTCTCCTTCTTGGCAGGAGATTTATCCCCCACTATCTCATCCTGCTCATCCATTAGCTCCTGAATCTCTGATTCTTCTGCTTCCAAGGCAGCTTTGAGAGTACCAATCTCTGTTTGCAGTGATCTTTTTTCTTCATCACCCAAGAGATAGGAATTGCTTAATTTCTCTGATAAATCAGCAATTTTTCCCCTGTAGTCTTCAATAACACTATATTTACTCTTTATTCTTGTACCATTTAGGCTTATTCTCTCCTTATCAACTTCAGATAGCTTGTCAAACGTATCTTGATATTTATCCTGAGTCAGTAGCAGATCGTATTCCCTTTTTCTCCGGTTAGTCTCAGTACCAGATAAAACTAATATCTTCTCGTTTGGATTGTACTTATTATATGTCCATACTGCACCATCACTCGGATCTATTGCCCTTACATAAATTGGAGGTTTAGCGTCGTCTTTCCTGAATTCCGCCACCTTATCAAGCATCTCTGTAGCAAAAGGATCATTCAAACTACTTATCCTTAACTGATCAAATTCATCTTGTGACAAGCTATATAACTGCTGCACAAAATCGCCTTCTGTAAGAGGAGGTTGAGAGGCAACTGCTTGTTCTTGTGTGGACATCGGGAGTGGATCAAGCGCACTTCTTATCGGTTGTCCTGTTGGAATTGGTTGTCCTGTAGTCACAGGAAGTTGCGAGAAAATTCTCCCCATAGCACCTGTTTGCTGTGCCTGTTGTTCTAAATAGGGGTCTTTCCGTTTTAGGTATTGTGATGCTTGCAACAACCCCTGCTCTGAAGGATTGGAAGATATTTCCCCGATAAACAACTTTAATGAATCTTCTGTGTAATCCTTACCGTATTCAATCACAAAAGAAGCTATCTTAGATTTCAATTGATCAGCTCGGAGTTGATTCTCACGAGTAATATCTTCCGCTCGTATATCACGAGCCTCTCGTTTATCTTGACCTCGCTGAAGCCCTTGAAGAAAGCTTGCCCCTATTTCCTGAAATGTCGGCATTATGATTTATCCTATTGTGTAGCGTTCTGCTACTCAACTCACTGTGGTATATTTCCCGAAGATTGCGTGGGTAAACTGCCCATCCCTGTTTGCTGCCCGTATAAATTTGCAAACACTGACGCACCCGAACCGAATAGGTCGCCAAACGTGTCATAGAGCCTCTGCTGATCCTCAGCCTTCAACTGCGCAAGCATCTGCGCTTTCTGCGATTCTGACTGGAATTGAAGCGAAGCAAGACTAGTTACTTGCTGTTGTGCGGCAGCTTTTGCCGCTTCATTCTCTTGATAGGCACGATCAAATATCCTGCTGAAAAGCGTACCAGAATTTTGTGATATTTGTTCTGAAGCCTTGCTGTACAGCGCAGGATTTTTCCCATACGCCTCCTTCGCAGCCTGATATTGCTGGCGAATCAGCGGAGCAAGTTGCCGGCTTGAAACCTGAATGCTCTTCTCGAACACACCAGGATCTTTTGACCGAGCCTCTGCATCCCGCAAAGCATTCATGAGATAAGGGTTGTCTTTGAACTCGGGCATGTCTTCATATAACTTGCTTGAATCTGGTCTCAATAGTTCAGTGCCGAGTTTTGCCGCTGCTGATATAGCGAAAATTGCTAATAATGGTAAGGGCATGTTAAATAACCTCCGTGGCTATGAATCGAAAGGTTCTCGTAATTCCCTTGTCATTCACAGTCAACTGTAACGCTAATTCTTCCGTATCATTGTCCCAATCTATATCTAAGAAGGGGATTGACTTTATGACACCATTTACGCGAATCTGAAGTGCATCATGTTCAAGGGATTTATTCCGCCTGTTATCCAGAAATTTCCCGACCTTGATTTCACCCTCCACAAATTCAGAAGGGTGAGGCTCTTTATTCAGCTTAGACGTTCTCGGTGGCGTAACCACCTTGCTATTCTGTGCCCTTGATCGTGGATCACCTTGACGCTGTATTGCCATCTATCCTATCCTTTATAGGCAATTTCGATTCGCTTGATTCTGGTCTCGCATATAGGGTCTTGGTCTGTATCTGTTGCTCCGTCTGGAGACAGCCGAACTTGTGCGCTATCTGCAATTTTCGGAGGTACGCGCAAGGGTTGTGTTTTTGATAACGTCCTTGATCCAAAGTCCTTGAACGAGCTTTCTTCTCTGTATAAATTGACACTAACCGTCTTGTTGCTTTCATCAGTACCAGCCTCTATCTTTTGATCCATTTTCAAATCAATCGCTGTTACCTCAACCTCATCAAAAGGTATTTCACTTGTGTGAATATCCCAGTCAATAACAACAACAGCACCATTCACCCAATCCTTGTAAAATTGTGATGGTGTTTGTGATGCAGTGCCCGTTGCTCGCTTAAACACCCTGGCATTAGCAACTGAGGAAAACCACATATCGTCTGCGTCGATTGATCCATTTTTCAGCAATGGTGTACGCAATCCAAAGCTATACTCAGTCCACTCTGTTTTCCCGCTTCTGCGATATTCACTCCAATCCATGACATAGCACTTAGTCGCAGTGCTCGACCCTACATCGGGAATTGAGACAAAGATTTGATCCCACTTCGGCCAGTAAAACCCAACAGCATTCCTCATCATTGCTTGCCCGAAATAGGCACTGTCAAGCCATCGACCATTCAGGTCATCCGATATGCAATTAGGGGAGCCACTCCCGTTCCAAGCATAGAGCCCCTTGCTTGACATAAATATCATTGCGGTGTCTGTTTTGAATAGGCATTTATCCGCCACACACCCTATATCACCTGCCTCTTGTGCTATATTCTCAAGTGTTTGCCACTGGTCAGGCGTGCCATTTGTGACCAATCGGCTAATCCAATTTTGACCAAACACTATGGCGTCGTCCTGCCATTCGAGCAATCCGTTTACCTCGCTCGGGCAAGCGTGCTGATAAACCGTAGGGAATACTTCAATTCCCTGTTTAGTCCAACCGATAAGATTAGAGTTAGATTCCGTTGTCCCAGTGAGCGTCTCTTCGGAATCAAGAGTCACAGTTAAACTCGGCTGATCCGTTTCTGTAGTATTATCATGGAATGTGCGATCACGAGCCCGCTCCTTCATCTCTGCAATGCTTTTCGCCCGCTCTGTAATAACACACTCGTTAAGATACATAGCTAGTGTGTTATGAAACGCCTCATAAGTATCTAAAACATTATTGCACCCTAGTGAAAAACCACCAGAAAGCTCATACGGCCAGTACGTTAAAGTGTCCGTGTCTGTGATAAAATCACCCCAATCGGTTATTGCATTATCCTCATCAACGGCGACAAAGCAAGTGTTGATATTCTTTCCGCTATCAATTGAAATCCCGAGATAGCACCAGTCATCATTATCAACAGCGGTTCCAACCCCTGCAACAATTATTGTTTGTGTTAATCCGCCACCAGTTTCCCCTATTTGAATTTTCAAATCTGCATTGTGTAAATAAACAACAATCCAAGCATCATCTCCACCAGGAGACTCTGTATATGACCAAATGACATAGTAAGCGTCCGGCGCTATTGTAAAAGCAGATGGTTTCTTAAACCATAATTCAAATGTCATATTCTCTAATACGTGACCAATTGCATCATTATAGTCATTATCATCGTCTCTCATTATGTTTATATAATCCGGGTTTTGAAGTTGAGCCATCGGTCTGGTTCCAAAAGTAGTGCTAGTCACTAAACCATAGGAACGTGCTCCTTGCCCACCAATCCATAGAACATGACCAAGCGTCCCCTGGAAAACCCCATCACTTTTACTTTCAGATCCGAGCCACGTTGCCCGATTGCGGATATAGTCATTGTTAGCCGTTACGGTTGTGTTCGGAGGCCAATAATAGTCTGTACACCACGAGTTAAACACTTCATCGCTGTTCACATAATATGGGTGATATACACGAGTTCCCGAGGCGTAAGTTGTCAATCCCGCGGGATCACTATAGTACACATATCCCGAAAGCGTTTCACCCGCAACAAGTTCTGGGGGCGTAACAATAAAAGCAATCGACCCTTCAGTTGTTAGGGTATGAGAGTCCAGCACGCAGTCCCAAACTGTTCGTCCGTCAAGTGCTGTGAATACCAGATCGCCATATCCATCTGTTGTCCAGCCTGTTGCTCGTGTAGCACCAACATTGAAGTCCGTGCTTGCGAGAACCACTCGCACCGTAGGTCTTGTAAAGGTTCGCCCTGAATTATTCTGGATCGTGATTTTACGCCTGCGAGTAGGGGTTCCCCAATCCTCTGTCAACTGCTTTCGTGGCACAGGGTAGGGGATTGTGCGAGAAACCACTTGGTTTCCCCAAACAATAACCCCTTCATCACCACCAACAGTTACTGCATACTTAAATCTCGGAGGTGAATCATTATCCGTATCTACAGCTACACCAGACCGAACCTGAGCATCGAGCCAATCGGGGTAATTTGTTCCCCCGTAATTGGAAACATTCAATGCGTTAGTGTTGCGAATATCCAACCGTTCATACGCGCTGAAGGGTTGATCTGCAAAGGTCTTGTGTCTCGAACAAAGGATTCTCGCTGTTACAAGAGCATTATCGGCAGCAGCAGTTTCATAATAACCGTAGATGTTATCAAACTTGTATCTGCCAATCCATTGAAATTCGCAGAACGGAATAGTTGAAGTTAATGTGCTATAATACTGGTGTGGATGATAGCCGCTAGGACCGACATTCCCATACAATTCCCCGTCGTCAAACTCGTACAGGTACTTGTACTGAACCATTCCGCACCCGTAACCGCCAAGGAAAGGGATCTCATCCTCATTGTATTGAGAATAAGCAAACATATTCCCGTAATTTGTAGCATAGCCAAATGGCTTCAATGTCGGTTCGTAAACTCCAGCGTTCCCGAAGTCCACATTCTCAGTATAACTTCCCGAAGTATCACCGCTGAAATACTTGAATGCGTCAGTGCCGTTAAACATGAATAAAATATCTCGGAACCGAACATGGTTTACATACAATAGTTGGGTAAACATGTCCGCATCTACTATAACATTTGCCCCAGGAGTTGAACCCGTATACTTACGGGTGAGCAATCTGTTATAGCTGGCACTTGTATCTATGAATAAATCATAATAAGTACCATCGTTTTTCTCAAAGAAAAAGAACCCGTAGAGCGCACTAGCTAACGCCGACCCCGTGAATGTTTGCTGAATCCGTGGAATACGTTTAGTCCATAGCCCGGGGTATCGCATATCCAGGTTATTCAGATAAGCGAGTTTCCTTGTGGGATCAAGGATCTCTGGATCAATAGAGAGGTTTATCCCAATCCCGCCAGGTATAGTTAGCAGTTGCTCTTTAGGAGATAATAACTTCACTATTTCTTTTTCCCTTTGTGAACAGGATTGTCTGGATGTTTTTCATTCCAGATTTTAGCAGCCTTCTCTTTGGCTTTTTTCTCAGACATCCCTTCCTTCTTGAACTTATCACACATCTTCTCATAACCTTTTGGCATTTTATTATTACCCCTTTAGCTTAATGTATTCTACATACACAGTTGCACTCCCTACTGTTGCACTTCCCGCTGTGAATGAGGCAATAGGGAAAATGTCATCACTGGAGTAAATCTTATTTCTACTTACCCCGTCTTTAACCAAATGCTCACCTACATATTGCCTATCGTGACCATACCACCCCGTCTTTGCAAGTGCGCTTGTGTTTAATGTCAAATACCCCTGAGCATTGTCGCCATCTCCAATATCCAGGGCTGGCGTTCCATCAAACGCCGTCTCTACCTCAACATAAACGCCACGTACCATAATCCCAGAATCGGGATTTAATAACGCTACAGAGGCTTCTGCCTCGTTGTATGCAATGACCCTTGTTGATATAAAAACACCTTGATAAGGAAGAGAATATAGCCTCCTTGCCGGAGGGATAATTGTCCCCGCTGGTTTCCCCGTAAGATTCTCTATTGCTAATTGCCATAATGTTTTGTTTCTGCTTAATGGTATATTATTATATTTAGGACGCACAGGGTATTATCTCCCACGTGCTTTGTCGTGAACTATAGCACTATCATAAGACCTAATATATTCATAATACATTTCAAGATAGTGCTTTGCAGATTCAAGCTCCTGCGTTTGCGAGAGACAATAGTAAGTTGCGTAATTGAGAATGCTCTGCTCGTGCCCGAGCAATTCCATTTCTTGCGTTCCCCACTCAAATTCTGCTTGTCCTGTCACAGCCGATACTCCAGTCCCTCCAGAATCACAATCCATGAACGCAGTTGCTCCTACTCCAGAAACATCTGTCCCCGCTAAACCTCCGCCCGCTACGCTTACAGAGGTTATTCCCGATGTAGTCCCCGATGTGATAACAAGGCGTCCCGCCTCATCATCCCAAATGCAGGTGGAAAGCGTGAATCCGCCTGTAGCCACTGCCCGCAAAGAGGTTTGAATAATCGAAGCAACATCATCCATCGCAGTAGCTGCACTAAAATTTATCCCCGTTCGGTTAGAGCTTGAGCCATCAATGGATATTGAAAACGATCCAGACGTGACAGCTACCCACGAACTCATAGCAGTTGTTGCTGCGGTTCCACCAAGAAGGTAACCTGGAAAGAATTGTTCATAGCTCTTAGGGTATCTGATATAATATATTACCGGATCTGCGTCTCCGTAAGCTACGCTGTTGCCATACTTGAACTCATACAGGTTTCCCTCAATATGGTATGCCAATGGATCACGATTGCGCAGTGCAAATCTATTCACCCTTTTCTTATAGTCTGGTGGCATGATAGTGATTCCACGGTCACCATCCATGAACCCGATTATTTTCAACAGCGGATGGGGTAACACAGATGAACTATTAAGATTTACTTGATAGTTCGCATCGAGCGATAGCGATACCTTGGTGCGGAGACTGGCGACTTTTTCCACGGGGAGGTCTAGTGCAATCCGCAATTCCGCGGCTCGTATCGCATCACGCCTTAGCGATTGTGGATAACGAGCCCAGTTAGTTGAAGAACTGTCACTCTCCCGCAACGGATACCCAAGGTTATATTCAAGCTCATCGTATGTCATAAGACATTGCTCGTATCAAAGGTTATTGTCGGGGTAAATACTATCCCGCTTGTAGATCGCAACCGAAGATTAGTTGCGGATTTACGATTAGACATTGTGCGCTTGGCTTCTTCGAGAAATTCGAGCCAGAATCCGTACTCGTTCTTTGCAAACACTTCAAATCCCTTGCGCATTTGAAGCGTATTATACAGCATAAAATGCTTAATCCCATGCTGAAAATCGTCGGGCAGGTCTATCAATGTGGTGTAAGTTGTTCCGCTTGCGATATTCCCCGTAAATGCAGGGTAAACATTCGCCACAGCGGTGGAGCTTGTGAAGGCTGTAATTGTAGAAGATTCACCTTCATACGTTCCTTCAAGAATGTGGATCTCCGCCCCTATCAACCGATAGGCTGGATACTGTTTTGACAGTTCAAGGCTTAATTTGATCTCTGTTCCCGCTGTTGAAACAGCACTTGTATCGCCTATCACTACAGGATGCGGTATTGCATAATAGCCGTAATGGACAACATTCGCAGAGCCAGGGTAGGGGAATAGCCGAAGATAGTTATTCTCAATGTAATAGAATTGAGGAGTCCCAGCCTGTGGCTGTGAGTTCTCCAAGTTACGAAGAGTCTTGCTATCTATCTTTATCAGCGGCGAGTTGTTTTCACCCCAATGAATATAGAACTCTGAAATAAAATCACGAGGCAACCGAGCCCTATTGGTCAGATTCTCGATATAGTACTCGTCTGCTGTAGTTTGACCCACGATTGCGGGACTAAGAGAAAGGGTTTGAGTACTTCCAACGTAATCAGTGACCCACGCTTGTTTGCCTCGTGTGATATTGGTTAAACGATAACCATTATAGTTATCGTTAGTTGTTGAATCAAGTTCTGTATCGACTATTGAAGTGGTGTTTGTTCCCGCATCCGCAGTGTATGTTCCCTCTTTGACTCGTTCATCTAATGCAACAACTTGGTCAGGACGTTCAATGCAGAGTGTTTCACGTGCAAGCCTCTCAACAGCATCGTTCATCAGTTGAATAGGGAACAGGTCATTTACAGGCGCACCATACCCATACACCATCAATCGGTTTTCATAATCATATAGAACTTCGGTTGACAGAATCACGAAAGCTCTCCTGTGAGCGAGACTAGTGCTGTACCGTCCTTTTTGTTACTATCGCAGAGAAGAATATAACCAATCACCGGAGCATACGCAGAATTATCACCCTTGAATGTCGAACGAACACTAGCGTATCCCTTCTTCCCGCCTAAACTTACAACAGGCATCCCGTTTTGGCAAGAACTCCCGTGAATGCGCACAGGGGCAATCCCCGAAACCTGCATCCAGAAATAATAATCCGCAGGAACATCAATAGGAGATACGCCTACTACAGGGGAAAGAGTGGAAACCGAGATCTCAACTACATGACGGAGTGAAACCACGGTGACAGAATCAAATGACTGATCCTCAAACGGCTCTTGTACGAACAATCTCGATGTGTCGTTTGCAACAACTTTGAATGGTTGACCCCCGCCAGTAGTAATCCCACCAAATGTCATACCCAAACGATATAGATATGCTTGTGCCACAAGTGTGTCCGCTGTTACAATAACCCGCTCTGGGTCATAATCAACACCACCGTAAGTCACAATACTAGTGGTTTTTGTGACACCGTCAAAGGTTACCGTATCAATACTACGAGTCAAAACAGAATGAGCCTCTATCGCAGCACCCGCTACAGAGAGCACATACCCATTGCCTGCCAGATCATAGAACCTATCTAATGGCACAAAAGTTGCGTAGCTAGGGTGTGGGTCGTCTGGCTCTGCGCTTGTAGCAGCATAAACATCTGGAAAATACACCGCTGATCGTTTATTCGCAGATACATTGACTAGGTTTGACATATCACCACCCCAAGGTAAGTTTCACCATTACTTCTGCATCGTCCTTACCCGCACCAAACAGAATCTCACCAACCTTGTTGAAGGCTGTATAATCAAGATAACTCGACTGCGCAATAGCCAGTATCCCAGCACCGTTTGCTTCCGCAGTTACTCCTACCGACAAACCAGCCGTGTTTGTAGTGCCAGCAACAAGTACGGTCGCAATCCCAGCGACTTGACGCCAGAAATAATACTCATCCGTGACGCTTACCGGAGCCACCCCAACAGGAGCGTTTAATGCGTTTGTTACAACCGGCTTGACCCTGTGTGGATTGAAAAGCGTAATGTCAACATCCGCGTCTGCCAAGAGAGTTGTCAGTGGAGCTTCGAGAAACAGATTGTCTGCGTCGTTATCCGCGACTCGGAATCCCTGACCCTTTTCGCCCGCGGTTGAAGAGTCATCTACAACTCCCCAATACCCCTTGTAGAGAGCACCAGAAGTAAAGCCCGAAGCATCATCTGTTATGATTGAATGCGTTCCGTACTTTTTCCCAAGGTAAGCTGCCACAGCAGCCCCAGAAGTCACAGTGTCCACCCCAACTGCCGTGTCCATTGTAAGCGTCTGATACTGTGTAATTGCCCCACCAGCCCACGAATAGATGAATTTTCCGCGATCATCCTCGTAGGAATCACCTAAGTCGAATACCGCAGTTGCCGAGATCTCGCTAATGAGTTGCGATACTCCTGACTCATTGGTTAAACTAGAAAGTCTTGCCATGAATTTTATCTCCTGAAAAATCCTGCATGACAGAGCCATGAGACCCTGTCATGCAAGGAAGTTTGTTTTG
>Ga0208957_1000159_pt1 | contig 57089 bp, 66 predicted proteins | sample RifOxyA1_FD_184029 | JGI IMG/M metagenome (GOLD analysis project Ga0208957, IMG submission 184029) | Groundwater microbial communities from Rifle, Colorado - Rifle Oxygen_injection A1 (SPAdes) | ecosystem: Environmental > Aquatic > Deep subsurface > Groundwater | place: Rifle, Colorado, United... | reverse complement strand
ATGAGCTGTCCAAGCTGAAATCTGCAGCACCGCTTAACAATATATTACCTGTGCCGTGCTTTACAACTACCGTACGAGCATCGTCCTCAGCGCAAATAAACAGCAGCATACCCTCTATACCACCGCTAATGGTATCCAAATCGTCCGAGGCTGCATCACTTTCTGTATCTACAGAGTGATAGCTGGTAATGGCTGTAATGGTAATAACACCGCCACTAATAGTCAATTCCGTATGAGTGCCAGAACCAATATATCCTCGCACCTCAATACGCTCCAACTGCCGTATGCGATCTGCCAATGCCTGTATAATATTTGTCAGTTGTGCGATACTCATACCAACCTCGGAACATCGCTGAATGTCAGAGAAATTGTATGACGGTTGCTTGCCATGCCAACCTTTACACCAGTCAGGCGTTTGACCATGCTTATATCATCATATATAGCCACAACCCTATCACCAAGAAAATAGTGCTTGCCATACAAGCAACTTGGCTGCTGAAGCGGTTCAAATTCTAGCTTCTCAACTGCTTGGCATTGCTCCAACATCTCATCTCCAAGCTGATTAAGCTGATATGTATAGTCTTGCGATGAGCCACTGCGAGACGATTCTCTACGATTCCACGGACTGTCTACCATGGCATCCAAGTTGGTGCGCACTACAATTTGCCTGGTGGAGCGCTCCCCTTTACCCAATACGTACACAACGTTAATCTCCGCGCGTCGATCCTTAGTGTATTTCATCTTTTGCACATTGCCAAGCGGTATTGAGAACGACACAGGCACATTTCCGTATGCGTTCAATCCGGTTGATCGATCCAGGCCTGTTTTCGTGCGATCACTCCCCAACTGATCTACATAGGTTTTGAACGTAAACTCCGGATACCCTGTGTATTCAACAGCAAAGTCTATACCACGTGTATTGGAAATATCTTTCAATACATCCAATAGATTAGCAAACTCGCGCGTGCCGCGCCATAATACACCCTCTCCACCATCCGTATCAACTATAAAATACGGCAGTACACCGTCATACTCCCTACCATTGGCAACAGTCGCACCAGGACCACAGTTTTCCTCAACATACTCTTTCATGACAGTTTCTGCAACGTCGCTCTTTTCAGCACGAATCGTACCACCCTTGTAAGCTATAGCTGTGCGTGCCAGCAAATCATTCAGCCCAACAAAATGCGCCACAAAATATTTGCTATTGTTAGGCAATGTCTCACGCTCTGGCATGCGAAATAATCCAATAAAATCCCTGTACCAACCAACATCACATCCAGGCACAGAGCACATAATTTCAAACTGTCCATCAAGCTCAAACAGGTCTCTGCGAGTATCATTTCCATCCAATTGCATAACAGCATAATCAACATCATCAATCGTGCGACCATACTCCAATGCCAACCAATTGTCAAATATGGCAACAACATTTCCATTTTGATCTCGCAGCCTGCCATAATAACGCCTTGCCACAGATTCCAACGAAGATGTAGCGACATAACAACTCGCAGTTTCCTGATCTTGCCATCCGGAAACGATCTGTATACCCCAATTACTAACACCACCAGAAACTGTTGGTTTTGGTATGGAGTCAGTATATGGTGATGCACTATAGCCAGATCCCGCACGACCTAATAATGATAATCCTGTTTCCGGCATTACTGCAATTGATGGATCAGTCGATGATGATATCCGACCAACAACAATATGAGTATTATTTTGCGGGACAGTGTATAATCCTCTGACACTAGAGTAGTTTACAGTACTGATAGTCTCCGATGCCCATCCATCATGCGTATAATACAACGAGTTACTAAAGCGTTGGCGCTGTCGCAGATATGTATTTGGATTTATCCACAATCTATCAGATCCTAGAGGCGCGTCACCCAAACCAGCACTACGTACATAGCTCCATGCCATGCTATCTAGCACCTTAATAAATCCATATGTAATACCACTGCGATCATATGCATAGCAAACATTTGGTTCGTCGGCAGGAGAATACACAGACGGTGACCAGTCCGACGACCCAAGCGTGGTAGTATTAGCAAAACTTTCTCCCCCATTTGCACTGTAGAACACCCTACCTGCCCCAGCATAACCACCTGCATTACCGCCAACCCATACATGCCCATTACGTGCCATCATGTTACCAACATCATGTATGTATCCATAATCTACCAGTGTAACAACAGGTAGCACGGACCAGCTATCTCCCCAATCTGTTGATTTCAGGACGTATATTCCAGCACCTGTGAAGATGATACCATAATAAAACAACGCATACACAACACCAGGGATGACTGTATCTGTAGCAACCCAATGCAAGCTCCCATCCGGCACACCTACACGTGCTCGTGCTTCAGCAACCGTAAGTATCGGACTCCAAAGTCCAAAACCAAGCCTGCGATATATTGTGCGAGTGCCTTCCAAAATGAGAAATTGCTTTGTCAACCTGTATGGGTGCATGTGCGCAACATCAAATTGCAGCACATCCGTAGTGGGCAAACCATCGTTGACAGCAGTCCATGTTGGCTGTCCTCCATCCAATTCAAAATCGGATGAATAGTACACCCCCAAATCTTCTGTGGCAACATAGACCTTGTATGCCATATAATTATTCAGGTCCTATAGCCATCCAATAAACACCAGTTGTAATATCGCCAGTACTTCCAGCACGATTTGCAATAATGACAACGGTTGTTGCTGTGACAGTACTAATCATAACTGCAGCAGTGTCAGGGTCTATGGAAGATGATGGAACAGCAAACACGTGTGGAGGCTGCGAAAATGGTTTTGGAAATGTGACACCGTATGGACCATCAGTATTACCATTCGCAATATCAATGGCACAAAATCCGGATTGAATAATCACATTACCTGGTACATAATCAGTTGTACCATAAACATTCCAATCACTGGCATCCCCACCCTGCCTACCTTTATATACAGGTGCAGCAGTAGATGGCAGGTATTTGCGAGTGTCAGTGATGGTATAGGATCCTGCACCAGCCTTCACAACCGTAGCAATGGCAATCTCCCACGTAGAACCATCGGTTTGAGTAACACCTGACACGATTACAGCCCTGACAGTTTGTGCAGCAAAAGCCTTGCGCAATGCAACATAATACGTTCCATTTGCATAGGCAGAAAAGTCAAAATCTATTGCTGCGTTATTTGTGTACAGTTTCCCATCGACAAACGCTGCACCAGTGCCAACTCGAATTGTATCACCAGCTGGGTTGGTGACCTCTAGATTGCTGCTGTACGATGTATGCGCAGTTTTGACAATACCCTGCACAGTCCTGTCATATTGCAGCAGCAATGCCAACATGTCGCTAAACTCATCATCATCATAGGGTGCAAGTGTAGCATCCCCGACAGAAATTCCACCCCAAACAAAACTTTTCTCAGTCATGACAATCCTCCAATCTCATATGCCTATGTATCGCGTATAATACGCAATCTCAACAGACGTAGTACCAACAATCGCACTTGCCCCAACAACATTCAATGCATTTACGCCACCGCTGGCCTCCGGATCCGGAGCCAAGTAAAACCCTACCAGGTCTTCACCGTCATCCTTCAATGCTCCAATAAGATTACCAGCAATATCACTGGTGACGGATTTGTTGCCATACGCTAAATTAATCGTGACGGTTTCTCCAGCTGAGATCACATAATTGAGTGCCAAGGTTTTACCTAATGTCTCATTGATTATTTCCAAACCTGAAATTGGACCAGTGATCTCAATAGTTGGATATGCCAACCACGTCCCTGCATACGTCACCACCAGATCTGCATCGATAACAGACGTGCCAAACATAATAGGAAACGTTATTGGAAATATTAGATGATCTTGCGATGCTAATGTCCACTCCAAACAAACCTGCGTGGGATCATAGTATGTTGGATCAGGTGCGTAAAATCTAATCACCTCTGAAATGCCAAACTCATCGTAGGAATCTTCAGGACGCGCCGAGAACTTGGGAGTGGTTGGCATGATAAATACATCAATATCTCGCACTGTCCCACCAGGCAAACGTCTGCGCAACCTGCCTGGATTAACACTACCGTAGGACTGCCTGTTAGGACGTAGTAAATTCAACATGTCAGCACGGTTGTCCCAATAATTACTTCTACCACAACCATTGCGCCTGTGCAATAACTGTATAGTCCTGGGCTTCAATTGATAATCAATAACTGTCTCGCCATGCTGACCAGGACCTTGCTGAGTGATGTAGTCTATGTCAGGCATGCCATCACCCTCAAACGCATACACAAATCTATCGTTACGATTATCAAACCGATATGTGCGCCCATCAGGAGATATATAGTCGTGGAACTCTATTTGCTGTGATCGATGCATGAGCTTATATCCTCATTGCAAACAACGCTGCACTGACATCCATGCGTATGTCAGCAGGAGATTGACTGTTTTGATAATGTGGATCAATATCCATAGTAATATTGCGTTGCACAGTAGTGTTGTTATACACATTGTTAACAGCCGTTGACGCAGATCGCATTGATCCTCGTACCATACCAAGCATAGCACTCATATCTTGGTTTGCAAACTTGTGTTCCAAAACACCGCTGAACCTTGGCAAATCCTTGTCATACAGCGTCTTCAGTGCATGGCCAATTCCTACCAACCCATTCTCAAATGGTGTAGGACTGCCTGGTTGCAACCAAGGTGGTAATTCAAAATTACCTAGCAATTCCTTAAGGTTCACTAGCATGTCATACACCCACTTCAACGCGCGCTTTACGCCACCCTCCAATGCAGTGCCAAGAGGTACAAACACGCTGTTCTTCAACCACTGTATTTTCGGACCAAGATCATCCCTGACAAATTCAAATAACGGTGTTAGCACGTTATCTGTAAGCCATTCAATTTTCGGACCAAGATCTTCTTGAATGTAGTTGCGCACACCAATCATGGCAGCAACTACAATACCCCACGATACTGCACAATTTTCAAGTGCAATACCAAGAGTTATCTCAACAATATCGATAACCACACTAAATATTGGCAGCAAATATGTATCAATAAAATCCCAAACGCTTTGCATAGCAGGTTGCAACGTTCCAGTCCAAAAATCACTGGATGTGCTAATTGCAGCAGGAACATTTACTGCCAACCAATTGACAATATCAGCAACAGTCGGGATGACTTTTGTGGACATGAAATCCCACACAGCTTCTAGTGCTGGTTGCAATACGTCTGTCCAGTAATCACTGGCTGTTTGCAACGCAACTGGAATCTGCTCTATCAACCAAACAACCAGATCTGCTAATAACGGCACCACCGTTTCGTATATGTACGTCATCAACTCGCTGATTGCTGGCCACAATACTTCTTTCCAATATGCACTAGCAACTTCAATAGCAATCGGCAGATTGGTATCCAGCCATGCCTTCAACTCTGCCAATATAGGCATAAGATTTTCTTGTATGGCCAACCAAATCTTTTCAATGGCTGGCGCAAAAGTATTTGCCAGCACATCTTGCCATACAGATGTTGCCTCTGGTAACTGCCATTGGAAAAGATCAATAATGCCATTAACAATTGGCATAATATACTGTGTCCAAACATACGACAGTGCATTTCCAATAGCGTTAAATGCATTAATGGCAATTTCTTTGATAGGATCAAATATAACAGAGAACTTTTCCTGTATATTGTTCCAAGCCTCTGTAAGCGGGGCAGTGCTCTCTCTGAAACTGCTGGCAATGTTTTTCCACATCAGCATCAACCTGATACGGATCCTGCGCTCAGCTTTTTTGATAGCATCTGACATGGCATCAGTAATACTCAGATCACCACCGCCACCTCCACCAGCAGGTATAGGCAGTTCTTGACCACCTCCTCCACCTCCTCCACCTCCACGCTTTGCGGATTCTGCCAAACGCTCCATCAATGCAATCTGCTGCTTAATCAGCTCGTTTTGCTCTATCTGAACATTAATCAGCTCTTTTTGTGCAGCAATTTGCATTGCTATCGCGTTTACTTCATCGGCAGCAGCTTCAACCTTCTCCTCCTCAGCAGCAACTGCTGTATCCTTCAGCGCCTCAACATCTCGTATTTGCTGGCGCAGCAGAATCTTACGTCGCTCATTTGACAGGTCTGCCATCTCGCTTTGCGTCAGCAAACCCGATGCCATAGCCTCTTCAATTTCCACCAAACGCTTGTTCTCATCATAGGTATCAGATGCATCTGCAAGCTGTGCGTTCAGCTCTCGTAATACATCATCATAGAACATCGTGACGTCATTCAAGCGTTTTTGAGCGTCAGCCAGTCTCTTAGATGCTGCCTCTTGCATCAATGTATTCTTGATAAAGGCACTAAACTCGTCAGACACTGGCCCAAGTTTGCTCATCAAATTGGACAGCATGTCATCAGTGACTTTGCCAGTTGCCCTGACTAAATTGATGGTATCCATAATTGCAGCGCGTGAGCCAAGGATCGTTGGAATAACATCCTTTTCTGCAATATCATTATCACCCAACGACCGCAAAAAGCTGCTGACGATATTGGAAATATCCTTGAACACAGAGAAGTCGGCATTACGCCAACCTTCCATGTATACAGTTATCGCTGCAGCACCCCATTTATCAATATCAGGCAGTAGTTTAGGAGGAGAACCTGGCATCAACAGGCTGGCAATAATCTGGTAGATGTAAGCCATGGCATTGATAACAGCTGTGGCACCTGCTATAATGCCGTTTGCCAAGCTAATGACAATGTTAGCACCCCAATCTGCAGCGTCTGCAGCCATATCAATAAACTCTTCAGCAGTGGTCTTGTGGGTTTCTTCAACGCTCCTGGCAACAGCCGCGCCAGCTTCTGTCATGCGCCTTGCCATCTCATCAAAATCTTGAGATGTACCATCAAGCGTTTTGCCAACATTCCTAGCAGCCCTGCTCATACCGCCAGCAACCGTATCAAATGCACTAGATACGATTGATGAAAAATCGGCTGCACCTGTTACAACCTTCAACCAAGCTGAAACATTGTCGCGCAATATTCCTGTTAGTGCGGCAAGCGCGCCACCCAACGCAACCATCACTCCATGCAAAGCACCGCCCTCTTCTAACAACTTACGCATTGCCTGAGCAACTTCACGCATAATACCAACAATGTTAGCAAACGCAACCAAGAACGGCTCGCCAGCAACGCGCGTCAACTCATAGATATCACGTGACAAAGAGCTGAGTTGTTTTCCTGGCGTTTGCATGGCTGCTTCATAAGAGCCAGCAATCTTCTCACCCTCTTCGAGGATGGCGTTCATAATTGCTTGCGTGCGCTCTGCGTTTGTCAACGAACTTGCTGTCTTATCGATAGTCTCAGCATACTTTTTCATGGCATCATCCATGCGTATCTGTATGCCAATACCACGCAAGATCTCAGTCTGGTATGTTGTCATACCATAAATAATTCTGTTGAATGCCTCTGAGGAGTTTACATTACCAATAACAGCAGCATCTTGCGCAACACGCGCCAGCTTTGTAACTTGCGTCAGATCCAGCTGATTTTTGATAAACTGAACGATGGCTGAAGAGGCCTCGTCAGTCTGAATACCAGTCTGACGTAAGGCCTCTACATACCCATCCAATTGTTCTACAGTATAACCTGCTCGCTGCCCAACAATCTGTAACACATAACTCAATGACTGCGCACGTGCTGCAACATCGGCAGCACCACGCAGGAACGAATACAGCTTTTGTACAAGCGTTTCTATTGCTCTGGATGCGAGGTTACCAACCGTAACTGCGAACGCTAATGTTCGCATACGCATATTTTCCAAACCTGCAATGTACGATTTCACACCGGCATCGAACCTGCCAGTGTTCATTACAGCTTGTACACCAACTTCTTCCATCATGCACCTCTAGCGTTTCGCAGTTCTGCCTCTTCCTCAGCAACCATTGCCTCGTACGATTTCATCTCCTCAATTGCAGAACTGTATGCCATCATCATTACCAAATCCTCGTCCGGCTTACACAAACCAAATTCCGATGGCAACCTTTTCCATTCAAAGACTGTGTGCAGCAATGCAAAACTGGCGTTATACTCCCAATTGCCCTGTTTCTTTGGCAGCTTCGCCAGTGGTGTTCTTTTCTTTCCCTTCGTCCACCGGATCCCGAAACATGCTCCTGGCAGTGTCCAGATGCTCCTGTGGGACACCTGTATGTGCCATAACTTTTTCCATTAGATCGTATAAGTCAGTGTCAATACCAATAACCTGCGACACAATGTAATCGTATTTGCGCTGCAGCTTGTTCTTTCCAGCGCCGACGCCGAGGAACTCCTGGGTGTCAGCCCAGTCCTCGTCATTTTCAACATCAACCTTGATACCTTTTGTCAGGATAGCACGTGTGACACGCGTATTGAGCAGTGCATTGGCATCCACGAGCGCGCGCTTGTGTCCATCCAGCAATGCCTGATACTCCTGGGCCAGGTCTATGTTACCAGCTTCAACCTCCTGCTTGACAACTTCCTCATCGAGATCGTGCCATTCCTCAGACGTGCCAATCTTGATGCTGTATTGAGGATGCTCTGGCCAATCGATGCTTTCCCTGATGCTGTCAAGCAGCATTGGATCAATACCAACGATTTCCACAGTTTTGCCGGTAGATGTAGTATGAAACACGCGCTTGGTCTTTGGCTGATTCCCCTTATTTCCATTATTCGATTTTTTATTGTATCCCTTCATTTCCTTACTGCTCCTCTCCTAATATAAAACCAGTCACTGGGACGCCACTGGGAGACGTCCCAATGCATCCATCCCAATGACTGGTATAAAACCCGAGCGTACTACTACTTATCCACCGCTGCCGCGAATGATCATGGCAGAACCACTGTACACATTTCCAACCGCATACAGCAGGGTCGGCGTCGGCATGATGGCCGCGTTCAGCCCAGCATTAGTTGGGGTGCTCAGCGCCTTCCAAGTATAGCCACCGTTGATGGTTACATACAGTGTACCAACAGATGCTGCGGAGTTGTACACCAGCACGCCAACCCACTCGTCGTAAAAGCTGATGTATGACACGCTTCCACCAGTCACTGCGCCATAAGTACGCTGGCTCCAGTTGTCACCGCCATCACGAGTGTACCACAGTTCGTTGTCGCTGTAGGTGATCCAGCAACGATACTGGCTAAACACTGCCACAGAGTAAATATTGTCAGCAGCCTGTCCCGCAGGACCAGTCACCACTGCCCAAATATTTTGCCCGTTGGCATCCTGCGTGGTGGTTTTGAGGATAGCATTGCTGTCGCCAACAGCCCATCCGTTTTTCTCATCTGCCATTTCAATAGCGCGCAGATCCTGGGTGGTCAAGCCACCGCTGGTCTGAGCGGTCCAGCTAGCACCGCCATCGCTAGAGAAATAGATGTAACCACCGCTGGTGCACAGCCAGATATTGTAGTAATCCAGGACGAACAGTGCCTTGGGACCAAGAGCATACTGCCCGTTGGTACTACCAACATCAACGTGTGTCCAGGTTGCCCCACCGTCGTCACTGTACGCGATTTCCATCGGGTTGGCTGCATCAATCGTACCACGCGCCACGATGATACGAGTAGTCTCGTCATCGATTTTCATGCAGCGGATGGATGCAATAACCTCGCCAGCCAGGAATGGATATTGTGCCAGCGCTGACCACGTGCCGCCACCATCATCGCTGTTGATAACCTCGCTCATGTTGACAGGAGAGCCGGAGCGCGTACCACTGGCGCCATACACGTTAGTTCCCAGGCGCACTGCATCACCGCAGTCGCCAGCACACTGCTCCGCGTCGCAACTGGTAACGTCCAGCAAGCTGTCAACCTGCGAATTCTCAACACTGGTAAGCGTGAATTTGAACAGATCGTCAATGCTCTCAGCGCTGATTTCGTATGCCTTCAGACTCTCATCCTGACTATCAGGCACCCTGGCAGTCAGTTTTGATAATGTACGCTGAGTGACGCGCGGTCGCCGGAGCAGGAACGTGTAGTCATACGCGTCGAAAACGTTTGGCTTGCCACAGCTGACATGATGGACATAGATGGCTCCTGGACAAACCATGGAGTCCAGCTCGTCCTTGACTGCCCGCAGCCTGGTGGCAATACTGGTAGTAACAAGCCCTGGCGCACCCTGACCGCTGTCAGACACTACCCACTTGTTGATCTGGTTGGGATCAGGGCAGTAGTACAGCTTGACATCGCCACGCGGCTCGGAGATGTCACCAGTTTCGTGACATCCCATATATTTTGGTTCCGTGTTCGGGCCATCTTTTTGTACCCAGATGGCACCCTCACCTGCTAATGCAAAATCGCCCATGTTTACCTCCGGGTCTTGTTTTCTTCTGCAATTCTATACAGTGTTTGAAAATCAACGCCATACGCGGCCATGATCACCCCACGCACCACCGTAGGATTAGCGCGCATGTCTTCATAAGTCCAAATACCTGCATTATGGAGCCGGCAGGTAATGGCTTGCGGTGTGACATTGTCCAAGGCTTGCTCTAACAAGAACTCGAAATCGATGCCGTAAGTAATTGCCAACGACAGCAACTCATCGTCTATGACTTCTCCATTCACAACCTCCTCTGGGACTATGCCACGACGCAAACATCCATCCTCGCGCCACTCAACAAGTACTTTTCCATTTTCCCTGCCAACAATTTTTACATCCATCAACGCACTCCATGACCGGACTTTTTGGCAACCTCACGCATGGTGTCTTCTGCCATGCGCTTGAATTTCGGGAGCCACTTTTTCTGTATTGCAACTGTAAATTTCCTGCCTTCGTGCCCTGGATGATGCACGCTTTTGCGCTTGGTATAACCTCCAAATTTTCCACCCTGTACACTGCCGATCACTCCTGGTACGGTTTTGGGTTTATAACCTGTTTGGAAAACCAGGAATCCATCTGTCTTTGGCTCAAGCGGTATGTCATGCGGAGGTGCACCGTTATTAACTATCGTCCACACATCACCATTTTCGTTAGGTGCTACAACAACTGTTGGACCACCACCTGACATACTAATCAAGGAATCAAACTTTGCCTTGTCTTCTGGTTGCCATGTGTCCTGTGTTGCCTCAAAATCCTTTTTCATTTCCCGCCCAACCCTGTGCATCAAACTCAGCATGGCCAAACGCATGGCATCCTGTCGTAATCTTGAAGGCTTGATAGCTTTGAACACAATAGACATACATACTCCAAATATAATATATATACTTTTGCTAATTCAATTTTAGGGTGATATTGCTAAACAATAACGACAATTTTGCATATACATCTTCCCCCATTATCTCTCTCAAATCCTGGTGAATGGAAAACTCGTCCAGCTTGCACTCAGACCGTACGATTTTCGTCATCGCTAATGATCGCAGGTAAACTAAGGTGCTCTGATACACAATGGTCGCCACTGGCTTTGGCAAATCATACCGCAGCACGAGGTCTGCTATCAGTTTGCGTGTACTACTAAACAAATTACCTTGCAACGCGTCATAGATATATGTGGTAATGTCATCAATTACACATGTGTCAAAACTTGGAAATCGTCTACGGTTGCGCAGCATAAGATCCTCCAGCATGCTGTCATCATCGAGCGTTGGCTCCAAATCACCTGCACATTCTTCGAACATCTCCAAATTATCCAGCATGCCGTCTTGACGCGCGTGCCTACGCACATAGGTTTTGCACTCATTATGGATTACAGTAGTAAAATATGTGTGAAGACACGCAATCCTCGGATTAAAATACTTCAAGGCATACTGCAACTTAACTGATGCAACTTGTATTAAGTCCGCTCTACATGTAGAATCGTACGAACTAACAATTGCCTCAATTAATGCCCTGGTATTTTGGAAGATTGCGTCTAGAACTTCTTGATCACCGCTCTGCTGCCATTCAAGCACCAGCTTGGTGGTCGCGTCATTATCGAAGATAATAGTCAATAGGTTCTAGAGGCATACTCCGCAATGCAGATTGCATCTGCAATGCCGTCGTGTGGCTTCCTAGAGCGCGCTGTTGCCAGCAAACTCACCCCTGGATATGCTCTAGACACGTAACTGATTGCTGCCGCTTTGTCCTTGGTTGTACCAGCCAGGATGACTTTTTTCCAGGCTTGCGGTGTGACCAGGTGCACTGGCAGCACCAACGCTGCACAAATACCTAGTAAAATCCCAAACCCAACTCCAAATGAAAATGTTGATGTGACACCTTGCCCTGGCATAGCTGTGACTTTCTCTATGCAAACAACGCAATCGTACACTTCACTCAAGTCATATATTTTCGCAGCCAACATTGCAGCATCGATGTCCTTACCAGCCAAAGGTATTGGAAATATACAGTCAATGCCATTATCTGCAATAACTGCCACTCCCCCTGCTTTACCAGGATCAATGCCTATGTAGCACTTCATATACCAATATGCCTATTAATCTTATTGAAAAAGCATCGCAAACCTTGTATTACACCTGCCGTAGATGCAACCCAGGCACCGCTCCTAATTGCATCCTGTAACATTTCTGGCGATCTTGCCAATATTGGCGTGTGTATACCTACGTACACATAATATAAAATTATAGCTATGATACCTGCAAGCACATTTATACATCCAACTTTTGTTACAGATTTCAACATATAATCCTCCACTACACTATTGGAAATCTCTTGTGGCAAACCTTTGGCACAGTCATATTACTCAGTAGGACTGGAGGTCGCAGCTTCAGCAACCTACCAATAAAATCCCCATCTAGCAATGACATAAACGCATTCGTATAAAAGTACTTTTTCATCCGATCCTTGTTGGCAGGCTTCCACACCTCCACCGCATCTAACAACGCGGCTTTGGCGCCAACTCTATCTGCATGCAGGGACGTAATGAAAATGTTCCTGGCTATGCGGTCAAAGCCAAACTGCATAATGGCTTCCCCAAGCCTGCCATCAATCGTCCCAGCAGGGTTTATACCTGCTGCCGCGTTGGTTATGCCTGTCAACGTCCCATATTGTCTAAACAGCTTGCTAGCAGTTTTCTCGCCTATACCTGGAACTCCAGGAATATTATCACTCTTATCACCTTGCAGCGCTCGCCATTCGACATAATGCTCAAACCCTACATCAAATTCTTGCTCTACCGTATCAACATCGTAAATCTTGTCATCTTTGCCGTTGGTGCTTGGGCGCACTACAGTAACGTGCCTATCACAGCATTGCAATAAATCCTTATCCGATGACACAATCATCGTATCACCAAACGTACTCAGCCGCGCGGCTGCTGCGATCAGGTCATCTGCCTCCACACCCCATTTGCGCACCGTCACCACTCCCAACATAGGCAGCGCGTAGTCGCTCAGCTCTCGCATCTGTCGCAGAAAATCCTCATACTCAACAGGATCGTCGTCTTTGTGCCTGTTGGCTTTGTACTCTGGTACTGCCGCCACCCTGAATTTCGGGATTCCCCCATCCCAACACACTACTACGCACTGTGGCTCATACTTGCGCAAGTAAGAGTATAACGTGCGCAAAAATCCATATGTCACGCTGACATCTTTGCCCCTGTTCGATAATGAAAATACATGCCGACAGCGGTGCGCCAGGTTGTTCCCATCAATCAGCAGTAGCATCATCAAACACCTCGTCCGAGTCCGCATCGTGTGTCATAATTATATCTGCAATGGCATCATATTGCGCATCGTACAAATCAGGCCAGTTGCTGGAAGTGAATGAACAATCCTCTCCATTAATGGTAATATGCTTGTGGGTTGCGCCTGTAACAAGTCCTGATGCCTTCAGGTACAACAGAGTTGCCTCCGGATCATCGATACCATGCCCAAAATAAATCGGCAATTCGCAACCCAAAAATGGCATGGCAACCTTGTTTTTTACACAGCTGGCACGAGTTGATAATCCTACGATTTTCTTACCTGACTTAATCTTCTGTCCCAGCTTCAGGCGCAGCCTCACGCTGGCGTAGTACGGCAAAGCCTTTCCCCCATAGGTTGTCTCGTTATCTCCGAACATAACTCCAATTTTCTCACGCACTTGATTGAGAAAAATGCCGCAAACTCTTTGCTTGCCAACCATACGCGTGATTTTACGCAGCGCCTGGCTGAGAATATTGGCGCCTCCACCCATAGAGGCCTTGCCATACTCATTCTCCATCTCCCTACGCGTGGAACTCGCAGCAACACTGTCCCACACCAGCAACAGCAAGCTGTCCTTGGGTTTTGATAATATCGCGTTCTCGAAGATTGTAAACACGTCCTCCATAGTATCAGGAGCCGCGTATACTAGGTTGTCAGGATCAACCCCAACCGCTTGCATAATTGGCAAGCTGGTTGCAGTTTCCGTATCTGCCAGCACGCATATGTGCCCATCCTGCTGAGCAAGCGCAATAACCTGTGCTGCAATCAGACTTTTGCCAGTGGATGTATCACCAAAAATCTCCGTGATCCTACCTACAGGAAATCCTCCCCCAAGAATTTTATCCAAAGACAGGCATCCACTAGGCAACCACTCCGACACAATACACGGGGAATTATCATCGCTTAACAACGACACAGGCAACCGTAATTTCCCACCGCTGAGCGCGTCAACCAAATCCTTAGATTTACTCATATACATTATCTCCACACCCTAATTTTAGCGTCAGGAAATTCCTCGCAAGCTCTAAGATATCCACTAACAAAATTCACCAAGCCATCATAATCCCCCCAACCATTTTCTGGATTAAATTTCTCGAAACGCTCACGATCACCTTGTAATACTTTTAATCCTTCACGCAATGGCTCAATAAGATCTTTTGCCAAAGTAGTATTTACTTCTTCTGGACGCCACAAGTGTTTGTATATACCTGCCTCATTGGCCATACGACCAAGATTATGTGTGATATTTGCACTAAATACAGTATTGTCATCAACACTACAAATTACAGGTTCTCGTCCAGGATAGCGCGCGTCCCATTCATCACGAGTAATTTCTACAGTCCTTCCATTCTCTCGGATAGGGATCATACCATTTTTACAAATGGTACCATATCCATCAAGCTCCAACCACACATCTAATGACATTGTTCACTCCTCGCAATCATGCAGGCTCTGATGATAATCGTCGTCGCAAATATCACAACCGTCACTCTCATTGTCCAGCACTGGAGAGTCGTCAGCGCTTGATGGAGGTTGGGGAGAATAGCACATATGCCACGAATCCTGGCCATAATAGGCCCAATATAATAGCCATAACTACTGCAACGATTGTGTACAGTAGGTTGTCTTTGTGCAGCTTTGACGACAGTGATGTCATAACAGCCGACATTATACCAACACCTATCAATACATAAATCACCGTCAATATAATGATAATATCATCCATCACACATAACCTCCCTCGCCAACTGCAGCAATCCTGGAATGTTTTTCGCCCCTGTTTCTTCCAGGTATACCTGTAACGCATCAATCGCTGGCAGTGTTGATAGCTTAACGTCTGCCAAACGCGTCTCTGTTTTAACAGGCCTGCGAGTGATGCTCAATGAGTGCACAAAATACGCGCCTGCCTGTATAACTGCCTGATGTATACGCTCCTCTTGCAAATAGGAGGAGTCTACTGCATTAATCCTTATCCTAACAACCGCACTCTGTAAATCCATTGCCTGTATACGCTGTAAAACCTTTTCTGTGGGGTGCTTAGACTTTGACACATTCACGTCAATTGTAACATATGGACGCGCATCAACCTCTACAAAATCGTAGGCAATCTCATCCCCGATTTCCACCCACATAAAACCCTTGGGCTGATGCTCCTCCCCAAAATCAACGCGCTCCAATGATCCGCTGTAAACTACAGGAGCTGCATCCTCATAATCCTCTGTCAAGCATTGCTGCATATGCAAATGCCCCAATGCCACGTAGTCCCACGGATCTAGTAAATCCTCCAGTGCAACCTCTGCACCGTTGTCCAATGATAGCATGCGCTCACTGCCGTACGTCGCGTTGGTTACTGAAAAGTGCCCAACCAGCACTGCCGGCATGGTGTCAACAACCTGCTCTGCAAGATTAATGATAATGCGCTTGACGGCAGCTTGCAATAATTGCTTGACGTCCTTACACTTACGCAGCTGTTTGGCAGTTAGCAGCTGTTGTTTCATAGGATATGGCACAGTAGCAACCTGCACACTACCACGCTTGGTTTTGATAATGTGTAACTCGTCTCGCCAACCTACTATGACATTTGGCACGTTGAATACATCAAACATGTCGATCGCAGTGGCCTTCTCGATAATTCCTGGCATATCATGATTTCCAAGCAATAGCACAACCGGACACTGCTCAGCCAGTCGGATAATACGCTCTGCAAACTCCCTGACATATGTTGGGTCAGGGTTGTGCTTATGAAACGCATCCCCAGCAAACAATGCCAAGTCCGCATCATTCTCTACAGCATAATCCACTGCAGCATCCAACGCGTCCAGAAAGTCCAACACTCTGCCGTTGATAGCTGTTTCCGGATCGACAGGACCGTTGCGGTCTACGCCTATGTGGAGGTCTGCAAAGTGAATGATGCGGACTGGCTGCATTATTGCACCCTATCGCCTGGTAGAACGTCGCGCCGTGCGAGTAGGTGCTCGACGAGCAGGACGAGTGGTCGGTGGATCTTCCTCGTCCTCATCTTCATCTTCGTCCTCGTCTTCTTCATCGACATCATCATCTTCTTCCTCGTCAGTGATGAAGTCCGGATCGTCAAGATCATGATCCTTGACGATACGATCATACGGCAGGATATACACAGCATGCCCGCTGGACAGCTCCTTATCCTCATCGGGATCTTCACTGACTTCCGCCCAGGACAGGTCTTTGGCTTTCTCAATCCATTCAGCAGCTTTGTCAGGATCCTGACTGAGAGGGGAGGCCTTGCGCCGTGGAACCACTTCATACTCGGTCTCCAAACCCTTACCTGACCGATTAATGGTAATATCCAGGCCTTGCTCAATGTCGTGGATGTCACCATAATCCGGATCCTGGATCAGTGCCACGATCGATCCGAAAACCTTCTGGCCAGGGGTGTAGATTAGCGGAGCAGTTTTGTCCTTGTCAGCACTGCGATCGATGACATTCATCCAGTACTGCTTGCGAACTCGCAGCTGGCCAGCAAGCGTTTTGTTTGCAGCATCACCACTCTTATACAGATCCTCTACAATTTCGCAGACTGGACACTCGCGCTCTCCCTCGGTGGTAAACTTTGGGCAATATACGTTCTTCTTACCATCCGGAGGGAAGTAATGCCGCCCGACCGTTTGGAAAAAGAACGGCATGTCTCCAACCTCAGGCAGGATACGGATCACGTTGGCGCCCTCTTTCGGCGACCAAAATCCAGCACCCCCACCGCCTCCAAGATCGGTGTTCTTGATCTTATCGCGCAAAGCAGCCAGCCTCGCGCCACGATCCATTTTTGCGGGTTTCTTTGTTACAGCCATTTCGTACTCCTTTTTGTTAGTGATTGAGTGATCGAGTGATTAGATTGCCTAGGAATTGCAGTAGAGGCTGCCAACCACAACTCCTAGGCAACTCTATTATACTAAACTTGCCCACTATTTTTATCGCCTTTACGTTCACGCATCAAACGTTTGGCTTCCTCAACAGCTCCATCAGTCTGAGCACGTTTGATATTCATAGCAGTCTGATCCAACTCGTGCCGCAAGTATGCCCCCAAACTAATCAACATATTTGCACGCTGCTCCAGCGCGGATGCCAATGCCTTCAATAACCTGTAATCGTACTCTGCAATAATATGATTGCGCACACGCTTGGTATAACCTGCATCCGTGACGACCATGGACTTGATAACTGCCTCAGTATATTTGATACTCTGCTCCTCCAAATCCTCGCGGCTGGCTTGATCGGCTTGAGCATATTCCTGGTCTTTCAAGAAGTCCGCATCAGCAGCTTTCTTCTCAGCAGTAGCAGCCAATGCTGCAAAGAACGCGTACAGGCTTGCTTGCTGGGTAAATTCCTTGCTGATGTTACTCTCGTCAATATTGAAAATATCGCCGATGTCGAACGTGCGCAGCTTGCCACGCATATCAACAACTGATATCTGTGTTCCAGAAATCTCATGGATAATATCATCGTTCATCTACAATAACCTCCACATGCTGTTCCCCATCATTATCGTAGGTGATGACAGTGTCAATACCAGTGTACGTTTCCCCATCCTGGCTTGTCACTTCTGGAAAGTCCTTGAAATCCTCTGAATTGTAATAGAATGGTTCATCGCCCATGACCGTTTCTCCTTCCTCTGGAAATCCTCACCAATTCAACCCTAATATCAGTATTGGAAAACACTGCATAAATAGGATCGTCACTATTGAGCCATGCGCGAACGTCCTCCGACAATTTTTGCTTGTCGATAAACTCCGGCAAGTTGCTAAACACCAGCACTTGCTTGCCGCGCATATCAACGGGAATCCTAATAACCTGCGGTCCATCTACTTTTTCATCCATTCGTCAATATCCTCCATGACACCATAATGGGTGCCGACATCTACATCTGCCTTAAGCGGGCTTATAAGCCAGCTGAAATCCACATTTGGCATTTGCACTGCCGCGTACTTACTGATATTCTCCATACGAGTCTTGCACAGATATGCCAAATGCTCTATTTCCTTTGGATGCGCGTCAATCATCAAGCTGTCGTGCACAGTATTTACAAGCATAGACTTCATGCATTGCTCTTGCATATACCTATTAATGATAATAGCAGCGCACAACAGTGTATCACTGGCTGCTGACTGCACAGGCATATTGACTGCTTCTCGCACAGCCTTGTTGCGTTTTCCATTATCTCTGTCATTGATGTACGGCAATTGTGCCCTGCGCCCGAACGGACTCTCTATATAGCCATGATCCTCAGCAAACTCCCTACAACTTTCCCTGTACTCAAGCACTTCTGGGAACATGTCATAATACATACGCACGGTTTCCTGCGCGTCTTCAATGGGCACGTCGTACATACGGTGCAACGTGTACTCGTCGCCACCGTACAATAATGTCCAGTTCGTCCATTTGTAAACATAACGCGTCGGCTTGTCTATCTGTCCTATGATTGGCTGGAATTGTGCTTTTGCATATGCCCAATCATCCACCTGCAGCATATCGTTTTTGCTGATCATGCGCAAGCTCAAAGCTGCAACCATTCTATGGAAATCCAGCCCGCTCTTGTGAATAGATATCATCAACATGCATTTTGCAACGCTTGCAAATACTCTCAGCTCCATACCACTATAGTCAACACTCATCACCAACCCACCCTTGTAGGTATGAGTAAACACATTCTTGATTGGCAAGGTTTCCAGCAATGTACCTGGCTCTTTTTCGGGTGTGGGAATGTTTTGTAAATTTGGCTGCTCAGAGGCAAGCCTGCCGGTAACAGTCCCGTGCAGCAAGTATGTAGAACGCACCCTACCATCTGCTGACAACCACTTCCCCTGTACAGGCTCAATGTATGTCCCAAGCATTTTTGTCAGCAACTTATAATATCGCACTTTGTGTAATATTGGAAATCTTTCCTCAAGGTTCTTGTACAGCTTCGCGCTTGTGGACGGCCTGCCCTTTGGAGTTTCTCCAACAACAGGTATTTTATACTGCTCAAAATACAGCTCTGACAAGTGGTACGACGAGTTTGGGTTGAATTTCCATTTCTTGTTCGTAGCATGTTTTTTGACCATCCTACGAACCTTAGGATCGTTTTGCAACTCCTCGTACAAACGATGCTGGCGCCAGTTGTAAATCTTAGCATAACGCGCTGCAATGTACGTGTCCAGATTCAACCCATTACTCTGCATACGACACAGTACATTGCTGGCAGGTATCACCATCTCGTCATAAAGCGTCCGCTGCGCGTCCGATAAACTATCATACAACTTTTCAACCAGTAATAACGTGGCCTCTGCATCCATAGCACCATATGGCAACAAAATGTCCAAAGGTACAAAAGCATACGAACCACCTTTATGTGGGTTTGCCTCTGGATGACTGTTAATATAAATAGATAGTTCTTGTTCATACTCATACATTCCTAGGTGCATACCTGCCAAATGCTTCAATCCATGAATACCTCTGCGACTATCCAGCAAGTGGCTGATAAGCATGCTGTCCCCACCAGCAGCAAAATCTATGTCCGCATAAGCCAATGTATGCAGCTGGTCAAACTTGATATTGTGTCCAACAACACGACCGTTATGCGACATCAATACATCGCATAATATATCATATACCTGCTCCCGCTCAGCTACAGACCATGGTGTTTCTGGATGATCTAATGGAAATGCGTACGCGCGTCCAGGCCTGGCAAAGCTGGCAGACAGTACGAAGCTGTACTCAGCATATGGATTGAGATCGCTGGTCTCTGTGTCGTAACTGATAACATCATACTCCGCGAGGTCCAGCTGCATCTCTAGCATGCCCTGCACAGTATTGATAATCACGCGCTCAAAACCCTTACGCTCCTCTTCTCCATCTACTGCCTTCAGCATGGCATCCAACCACTCGTCCAGCATGTTCATATTGCGCAGAATATAAGCAGGGTGATAGAGTGGGACAAAGGTATTTCCACCCTTTTCTACCTTTATCCCGTTCCAAGCAGTGATGCCAACTTCTCCTAGAATCCCCATGAGAGCACTGCCTCCCATCAACCAAATTTGCCCTTGTGGGGTGCCAGCCAGCTCTTGATGGGCAAATTGGCTACAGGCTTTGATAATCGCCTTCGAACCTAGTTTATTGTCCGGAGGCCTGCAACGTACGACGTTCGTATATCTGACATCCTTCTCAGGATCAAAACCAACCTCCCGCAATACATTACGCAACAATTCCCCACTCTGTCCAACAAACGGTATTCCAATCTCATCCTCCTGTGCTCCAGGAGCCTCTCCTACAATCGTCAGCTTTGCATCCTCTGGGCCATGAGCGGGCATAAATGGTGTTTTGCATCCCTTCCACAATCCACACTTTATGCAAACCTCGTTGGTCTCAGAAGGATTGCTCATATCACGCTTCCATAACGTATGCTAGGAATAGCATGCAAAGAGGCAGCGTAATAAGCAACGACAAAACGCACAGCAGTATAAGCCCAGTAATAAACAAGATAACTGTCATGCAAAACGACAGTGCTGCCGCTGTCGTGATCATCAGCTTAATAACATCAATCTCGATGTATACATCCTTATCGCTGTTCATTTCCATCCCCATTCAGTATCTTACGAACGTGAGTGATACTATGTCCAGTGTATTCGCAATACACGTTCTCCAGCCACTTGTCAAATGCCTCTGGGTACATCTTGCGCAGGATATCAATCATCTTCAGCGCGTACGCAGCCGTGTCAAATAGCGTGTCAATATAGGTAAAATTGCGATAGTCTTCGGAGCAGGACATGGCATCGATCCTGTCATACTTGCGAGCCAGGTTCATCCAAACTCCAACCAGACCTCTCCGGCAAAATGATAAATTGTACACTCGCTCCTTGGCAACGTGTAGGTTGTGCAGCAATGACATCAGCACATTGACATCATTGACATGATCACCAGCCTTTCCAGATAAATCCTTGTACAAATCGTCAGCAGTGACTTCAAGAGTCTTAGCTTTTGTGATTTCGTTTTCCATTTCTAACTCCTATGAATATCTTAGGGGTGCGAGCAATTACATATGGGCCAAGCATGATATGGTATGGCGGCTGCGGAGCAACTTTCGCAGGTATTACAAACCCATCAATTATCTGATCCTCGCGCATATACACACAGCTTGGCATATATCCGTAGGTTGCCGCAAACTTATCAACCGCAGCAACAACAGCGTTATGGAAATTCTTGGCGTCTTCTTTTTCCTTATCTGTCAGCTCTAGGTAATATTGCTTGGTGTTCATATTTAACTAAACTTGATCGCGTAAATGTGGCGGTACGAACTTGCTTCTTGGACGACCCTCGCCAGTCCTGACACGCTCGTACTTGTCAAATTCGCACAAGCTGTGCTCCACATCCCTTAATTCAAATGCCGGCATCCAATCAGGCAGAACGCTCCTGGATTTTTCTAACAGTGCCTGCATTGCAGCAATAAAGCTGCCAGGACACTTTACCCCTGGTGGTAGCTTTGGGAGGCCTGCATGATTGTTGATAGGGTAGTCCATCAACCGCAATATACCACGCTGTGCCCCAGGACCAGGGTTTGCCCAAGTATTTATGTCAGGAGCGTCTTGTAAATAGCGCGTCCAACGCAAATCTGTAACAACCTCATAGCTAATAAATGGGCCAAAACCTCCCAATGTTTTCAGCCAGTTGAACGCTTCCTGCAATGAATGACAATCCTCTATACCCCTGCGCTTTTCCCACAGCTCTTTGGCGCCAATATCAAACACGTAGTCGATCTTGCTTTTGAACGGTTTTGGGCAGTTAATCATGTGCGCACCTGTAAACACCTGCCCACCGTGCGTTTTGTAAGAGCGCGCTATGTCAGGAAGCTGTAGCACTTCCTCGTAAACATCAACATATCCTATACATTCAGCCATGGGCCAATAGTTGTACCTGCGATACAATGCAATATTGAAAAACAGCTCCGGATCATCAGCATACGGCCCACGAATGTTCTCTCGCAACCATACCGTCCCAATGTCTAACTCTCTGTATACATTGGTAAACTTGTATGTTTTCAGGATTTCGTTGGTTGTCCATGGCCACTCATCGCCGCGTTGCCTACATGCATATATTGCATGCCGTTCTGCGCAGAATTGAAAATATCTAGCAACATGCGACGCTTTCAGCTTCATCGGAAACTTTCCTCCCGATAGGACTGCTCAAATGGTATGTTGTCTTTATGCAGCAAACTGATCAGCTGTGTAACAGGAGTTTTCTTATGATTGATCCAAACAACGTTGTACCCAGCTTTCCTGAGCTTTTCTGCCACAGCATGCGTAGATTCGTACTTGCCAATCGTATTGTCAGGATTAAGCTCCTTATAATTACCTTTGGTAATCCTGCGCTGTACGATACGCTCCAAGCACAACTCTAGTGGAGTATCCATAAACGCAAACGTAAATACATCCCCAGCTTCTGACATCTCATCTGCCAACGCTGCATAGCGCGCGTATAAGTGCGACATTATCAGGCCCTCGAAAATTACATGCCCAAACTGGCTGAAATGCCGCACCAGGCTGCAAACCATGTCCTGACTGCTGATGCTATCGCATCCCCCACAAACATTCTTGTAACTGCCCAACAAGTATACAGGTTGCATCTCCCAATACACGCAATGCGCAACAGTCTTGCCGCCAATATCACAAATTTGAATGTCGGGAGCATAGCACTCCATAAACGATCGAGCGGTATAGGTTTTGCCTGATCCTGATGTGCCGCGCAACTGTATGATCATGCATCAATCTCCTCTAAGAACCACTCAAAATACTCGTTGTCAACAGCGCGCGGTCGCATTTGCCTGACATGCTGCAATGCCTGATGACCGGGAATATTGCAATAGTCCCTAACAATCAACGCGTTCAGGAATCCACTGCGATTCCTGCCAGCATGGCAGTGGGTATAAATAACATAACCTGCCCTGAGCAAATCCGCAGCGCGCTCCGCAAGATCCATCAGCTCCAGTGCATTGAATGTTTTTCCATCCGACATAGGGAAATAGATATACTCGTACATCCTCTCTCGCAACTTGACATCAGGATTCTTGTAAACATTAATTACGACATCAATCCTATTATCCCTGATTAATGATAATTTCTCCTGCAAAGGCCTGTTACCGAACTCTGGACCCTGGTATAATTTCCCTGGTAAAATAGGTGTGGCTCTCATAGAATACTCGTAACCTTGCTAGACCGCAACACAGGATTGGAAAAATCCTTGGTTTTGACATAATTATACACCCTGTCACTCCAAGTATAGCCATGGTCAACCAGCACATTACCCAGCTCCTCGCGTACTCCACTCCAACCCTGGACCTCTCCAAGCATGTAGGATGGAAATATCGTTCTACGAACGTCGTACATGATTGTCTGCTCACGAAACGCATCCCCCCACCAATCCGTGCAAACCTTTTCGAAGTATGACAACTCGCTGTCAACGGACTTGCCAGGATATTGTCTGCGCCCAAGGCAGCTCTGCTTATACTCGCACAGCAGCGACTGCATGGTGTAATAATCCGTTTTGACGCCATACAGCTTGCGCAAGTCCTCTTTGCAAATCTCAACAACCTCATCCGTTTCAGCAATTTCAGCATCAGAGTTGCCACCCATCAGTGCAGTCAGATGCTCCGGATACATCAGTGCCAATGCCTTGCGAGGATGATCGCCATCCCTGGACCGCAAGTCAGGCATCTCCATGTCGATGTCAAACACGCGCCGCACAACCTCCAACCACCGGATTGCAATATATCTGCCCATGTACTTTACATTGTTGCATATATCCTCAAACGCGGCGTTATAACGCTCCCCACCGGAATACCCATTTTTGCTGCGGAACCAATCACGATCCGGAACGCGCTCCATAAAATCATAGTACGTTTGCATGCAAGTTGTCAAGCGCGCCACGCTCCTAGCAGCCTTGCGCTCCTTGCGAAACTTAATGCCCTTCCAGTTTTCGCCAATCCACTTAGATAGTTCGTCCACAGTCCATTCTCCTGGACGCCAGTGGTTGTATAAAACCTCCGCGCTGGCGTAGTTGTACACGAACGCATAACAACCTGCCCACCACAGTTTTTCATCCGTGTGCTTTTGGCGCCTTGCGGACTCGACTGTCATCAGCATATGCGGTGTGGTTCCACCAGCATCCTGCACAGCTTTCACAAATTCAGCAAAATACAGTAAATGATAATCTGCGGAGAACGGGTTGTCTTTAATCGCGGAGGCCATTGTTTATTTCCCAAACCATGCTGCCTGGAATGACACAGGCAGCATGGTTTTCCAAAACAGATAGTTGATATTACTTGCCAGCGCGGACAGCTGCGCGTGCAGCGTAGGTCCGATATTCTGGCTTGTACTTGTGGATGCCCAGCTTGGCGCGATAGGCCTCTGCCATGCGGATGACCTCGATCTGAGGATTGTCGTGCGGCTCCCAAGTGGCGCCAGCTTTCTTGGCACGCTTTTTCTTCTCTTCGAAAGACAGCGCGCGCCACTCATCACGCCACTCGTGGAATTTCGGATCCTCGACTTCCATATCGTAATCCCTACCACGCTTGAATCCACGACCAACAACCTTGGCATCAGTAGTGGAAATCTGCCACTTGCCAGTTTCCAGCTTGGTGATCAGCAGGCTGTTGCCGTCGTCCATGGCTTCCAGCAGCCCAGTCAGGGTCAGCTCAGCCATCTGCTGGTCGATCTTCTTGATGGTGACTTTGGCAGGGGCAGGAGTTTCCTCATCCTCGTCTTCGTCCTCATCAACGGGCTTGGCAGGTTTCTTGACAGCGGGCTTTGCCGGTGCGGGTTTCTTGGAGGCAGGCTTTGCCGGAGGAGCAACGGTCTTGCTCTTGCGAACAGGAATTTCCTCTTCTTCCTCGTCCTCATCTTCTTCTTCGAGATCTTCGACTTCCAGATCTTCCTCGTCGTACTCGTCTTCAGGCTCTTCGCCTTCGACTTCCAGATCTTCCTCTTCTTCGAGGTCCTGATCGGACACTGCAGGTTTCGAGGCACTACCACTCCGACGAACAATGCGACGTCGCTTTCCCATAATTTCACGCTCCTTTACATTCTGCAAACTCTAGGCATGCCTGGCACTCAGGATCATGCGCTTTGAACAACTTACCAAAACACGTTGGGCGTGTTCGGACACGCTCTTTGGTGCACGCTGCAACAACCTTGCACTTTGCACACGCCGGATCGCGGCTGTCTTGAAATCCGAAACACTCCGGTTTCTTAGCATCATCAATGACAGGTTCTTCTGATGATTTTTCCTCCTCTTCCTGGACAGGATTTCCATTCTCGTCAATATACTCGGCAGCAACCAGGAACTCTGCGAGCAGGTCGCTGCAATCCTCAATCTCGGGAACTCCATTTTCGTCAAGATCGCCAATGACGGTAGAGACAATGCTGGTAGCACTAGCTCCGATATCAACGCCAATCTCCAGCTCCTCGGCAATCTTGTGCAGTTCCTTTTTGGTAAACTGCTTACTGACCTCATCCACTGCAGCAGTCACAAGAACCTCCTCTATGTATATTCGATCTGGTTGCTTACCATCGGGGTGTCATACACCATAACAGCCCGTATCTCATTGAACGCGTCACGCACCGTGCGCTCGTCCATGTCCAGCGCTTGAGCAACGTGCCAGTATTTTAATACCGCTTTGCTATTGGCATGCACTGTATTGGCTCGCACGCATGATAGCCAAACCAACACTCCCAGCTTCTCACTGGTGCCATGAACAAGCGCATCAAACACTTTCGCAGCAGTATCCGACAGCGCCGCACGTACACCATCGACATATTCCATACTGGCATAGGCCTGGTCGGGGGTAATGTCGTCCGAGGTAATAAACTCCGCATCATCGTCGCATAGAGACGCTGCTCCAATGAGTGCAGCACGATGAGTAACGTAGTGCCTGTATCGCAACTCAGCTATCCGGTTGTCCATCATCTTGCGCAGGACTGCTTTCAGCTGATCGTCGGTCAGGTCTTTGTCAGCGTAGTAACGCAAACCCTTAACAATCTCCTCACACAGCTCACCAACCAGCTCGTCCTGCTCCATTAGAACAACCTCTCCTGCATTTCTTGCTGCCAAATATTGCGCAAATCCCATCATCTCGTCCTCTATTGTACTAAACTTGACAGCAACTTTTTCTGCGTGGTGCGCATGCTTATGATGTAAACATCTACACCGCTGACAAATTTTCATTTCGTCATATGCAACCTTTTCCGCAAACTCGGGAATTACCGCACCGCACAAGCATTCATCAGCACCAGCATATGCCAAATGATGAGTAGTGTAATTATGATTGATAACCTTCCAACTCACACAAATCGTGTTTGCCATTGCAGCCTCCTACTCCTTACAATTTTCGTACTTCTTAGCAGAGTACTTTCCATCACGTGTGACGTTTCTACCCAAACCAAACCGCTTGCCGGTAATACCACACTTGCAACAGCGATAGGCATCATACAGGCCATTGCGATCATTAATCGTAATAAGATTGGTCTTTTCCCAATCGTGCTCAATAACCTCCTTTGCATCAATATCCTCATACAAGTCAACCAATGCACGCGGACTTTCACCTGGCTTAAGCGTATTATTGAACCTGCGGATGATTGCCTCCGCATAATCGTATGCACCATCATCCGGCATTCTTGGAACATCCAGTGTCTCTTCCCACGCGCTGGAGTCCGGTGCGCCTTTACGCTTCACAACAAGGATTAGCTTCATATCATCCTCCTGTTCGATAGGGGAATATTTCCAATACACTTACAGCAACGTCGTCATCGCGAGGACTAAGGAAAATGCTCCCATTCGGGAGGCGCACTTCCACGCATCCTTCCCGCACCGCGCGCTCGATATCATGGGGATTCATCTTATCAAGATCAGTATGCACATCCCCAACAATAACCGTAATAGTAATAACTTTCTTCATCGCAGCCTCCTATCTTTCTGAAAGAACGATTGTCAGGTTTTCCAACGAGCGAGTACGTGATACCCACCAGCAATTGCCTTCCTGTCGCTGTTCCCACTCCTTCTTCGCCATCGGGTGCGGGATAAGTTCTGGGTGTAGGATATAAACGTTTTTGGCCTCCAAGCCTTTTGCACGGTGGATAGATGAAAATACCACGCCTTCTGCCTTGTCACTGAAGATTGTCTCGATCCGATCCTCCAACTCGCTGATCGTAGAAACACCATCGCTCAAGGCGATTATCGTTTCAACTTTGTCCTGCAGGGTCTGTGCCTGAGCACTGCGCTCCGCAGCCATGAGTTTAGCAACCTCCACCTCCGAGTACTCCTCCAACTTCCTCATCAGGTCAAACAGGTCGTGTGCTTTCAGCTTGCGGATCAGCACTGTCAGGCCTTTGCCGATATCCCTGCCGCGGATCGTGGCCTTGATCCCCTTGCGGATCAGAGCAAACGCTGGCGCCACCAGGGGAGCGTTTGTTCGGCAGATCACCATGTCACCGCTCTTGTACTCCATAAGGGCGCGCTCTTCCGTGACGTCAAACCGCAGCGTGCCTTCTATTGCCCAATCTGCAGCTGCCAGAGGAATATCCGGACGATGCTCGTTGCAGTGACGTACATGGCTCTTTGGGCACCGGAATGTTACTGACAGGGGCAGCTGCTCAGCATCAAGCATTTTCACTACATTCTCGATCGCATCAACGTTGGCACCACGAAATCCGTACAGGCTCTGATTGGTGTCCCCGATCCCGATGAAACTGCCAGTGGGTTTCAGACTCTGCATAATCAACGCAGCATTGGCATTGTTGAAGTCCTGTAACTCGTCACCGAGGATTGCGTCAAACTTCTCGCAGGGCAGGTTATAGTAGACCGGCAGGAAAACCTGATCATCGTAGTCTACAACACCTGTCATCGCAATATCCTGCTCGAGAACGATCGCCACTGCCGCGAAAACCGTATCCGCATCCCCATTCAGCTCGATACCATGATAATCCGCAATCTCGGTCAGTTCCGCAGCCGTCGCACCGCTCAGCTTGGCTTTGCAAAGCGATACCAGTTGCAGGATTGCCGGATACAAGTGCTTGTGGGTGTACTTATCCAGCACCGTCTCAAGGATGCGAGTAGTTTTGTACTCGTCTACCGTGATGCTGTTCCCGAACGCCTTGCGGCAAGCAGCAAAACCCAGGCTGTTAAGCGTACAACAGCGCACGTGCTTTGGAGCCTTCTCCTGCAACTCGGCTGCGATATGCTTGTTGAAAGCTGTGAAGGCAACCTTGAATGAAGAGGGGATCAAGAACGTGCACTCGATGCCAGTCCTGGTCTTTCCACAACCAGGTCCAGCATTGACGACCAAGCTCTTGCCGGTCTTCTTCAAAACGTTCTGCTGCACCCAATTGAAAATCGCCAGCTGCTGGGGAGTGGGGGTAAACTTCTTGCCGGCAGGTTTTGACTGCGCAACTGGCTGAACATCGGTTTTCGCAAGCTTGCTGAGCAACGCAGCGCGCTTATCCTCCTGCGCCATCCGCACCATGTCGGGATCGCTCTCGAATGCCTTGCGCTCCTGTTCAACCTCGCGCTTGGCAAAGGCCTGTTTCATATCCCGCTCAGCCTCCTGGTCGGACTTGACGTCCTCGATATCCCGAGTGCCAGTACAGGCAGGGTACAACGAGCATCCGTAAAATGGTCCGCGCTTTCCGTTGCGCTTGACCATCTTGCCACCGCACTTTGGGCAATACGGTGCTTTTTCATTTGCCTTGACCAGCTTTGGCTCATCCTCCTGGTCGGTTTCCTCCAGCCAGTCAAAACTGTTGGGGCAGTTGCACTTGATGAACAATCTGCCCTTGTTTGGTCCTTCCTTCTTGACGATGAAGACCTTTTCCAAAGAGAGGCATTTATCGCACCAGCGAATAGCCTGCGCCATGCTGATAAGCCTGTCCAACTGATCGAAGAGCCTGTCCTGCCAGTTCTTTACCCTGGTGACCCAGCGGGAAATCTTGTTTCCCATCGGCATGCCGTCTTCTCCAGTCAGCCAGAGCCGGATGCTGTTCTCCCCCGTATCGTCGGCAATACCGCTGGGACCTATACTGCTGGCAATTTCAACGAAAACCAGACCGTGCCCCGTATTATGGGCCACGATCTGGTATCTGTACTCGCCAGCCTGAATGCCGCGCTTGCGCAGCTCCAGCGTGTAATCCTCATCCTCGTCCCCCTGGCACGCTTTGTTCAAAACCTCTTCAAATTCAGCGACCGTAAATCGCTCGGTGGACATTGCAGCCTCCTACTTTTCGTTCAAGAGGTACGCAAGGTGCGTGACGTAAATCGCCTTGAGTAGATCAGGGTCGGTGATGGCATACTGCCGAGCGTATGCCTCTGCATAGTCTTGCGCTTCAGAAATTAGCTGGTAAAGGTTCTTTAACATTGCAGCCTCCTGCGAGGGTGAATCTTCCTCGCACTTTTATTATACTCTAGATTTCACAAATCGAACCTTAAAAGATTCACAATCGCGGCAGGGTAATACCTGTTTGCGCCTGGTATTTTCCCTGCTTGTCAGCGTAGGACACTTCGCACTCTTCGGAGGCTTCGAACAGGATGCACTGTGCAATTCCCTCGCCAACATACACCTTCAGCGGCAGGGGAGCACTGTTTGATAATTCAATCGTCAGATGCCCCTCCCAGCCTGGCTCCAGGGCTGTGACATTTGCGATCAACCCGCAGCGCGCGTACGTGCTCTTCCCAAGCACGATACCTACCACGTTGCGAGGGATGCGCCAGTATTCAACCGTGTGAGCCAAAGCAAACGCATTTGGTGGAATGATAATATAGTCCTCTGAATGCTCTTCATGCATGTGCAAGGCATCAATGTTCTTCGGATCGATAATTCCAGCATACAAGCTGGTAACTATCTTGAAATCGGTTGCCAAACGCATATCATACCCATACGAGGACAACCCATAGGATATAACTTTCTTAGCAAACCTGTAATTTCCAGTCGATGCACCACTGATTTCTCGCACATTCTCATCAACAAATGGCTCGATCATTGGATTGTCGCCAGTGCATAATTCCCTGATACGCTTGTCGCTCATTGGACCAATCATCGCATACCGTCCCAAATTGATTCCTGCAATTCACGAGTCTCATTCTCGTTTGAGTGGATAGTAATCGTGTATTGTGCAACTCCATCAACAGATCCATCACCACGTTTCTTGTCAATATACGTTTTCGTGACTTCATATGGCACTTGCAGTATATTTGCTGCATCCATGAGCTTAACCAACAAATCAAACGATTTTACAATATGCTTAATCATTTTCGTAACATAGCCTCCACTTTCGTCTTGAAATTGTAATCCTGCTTACGAACAGTTCCATCGTTCTCTGCAGGATCACCGCTGTTAAACTCCCAAATTTCGACGTCTTTCCCTAATCTACTTAACTTGTCAGCTAAAATCATAGCATGCTTTCTGGCATCACTGTCCAGTGCTACAACAAATTTGCTGACTTTACTGCCACCAAATCGCTCCAGCTTTTCCTGCGGGCATTCCTTACCTATCAGTGCAGTAGCATTATCCCCCACAGCCATGGCAGAGAATGCTCCCTCGCAAATAACAACCTCTTCATATAATGACAACGCAATACTGTTGAATACAGCTTCTTTGGCAGGATTCTTTGGATTTATGTATTTTGGATCCATCCACTTGTACAACCGTCTTCCCTGCCAATAGTCAAACTCAATCGGAATGATAATCCTACCTGGCACGCTAACAGCAATCCCGAGGTTGTAATGTGCTATTTGCTTGTCAGTAATACCTCTATTATTCAAATACGTTCTAGCACGCTTGGCCTCTGCCAGCAGTATGTTCTTGAAGCCTTCAGGTAACTGCACAGCAGGTCTGGCATCCTGCTTAACTTCAATCTTTGAATGAAAATCCCGCATGCGAGGGACGTGGTACAACTCGCCGATTGCTCTGTAGTACGGCAAGCCTGTGACGTCCATCACCAACCCAACCCAGTTATTGCTGTATCCACACTTGAAGCAATGACAAACCTGGCGCTGGGTGTTGATGTATAAGTGCTGTTTGCTGTCATCGCACATAGGACAGCAAACCTGCAGCTCAAATCCAGATTGATTGCACTCAGGGAAATTGCGCTCTACAAAGCTGACAACGTCAAACATCGCGCTCCTGCTTCTTGTACTTCACTAATCCCGTAGTAATAACTGCCTGACAATCGCTGTAGTACTTAGCAGCGATTGTAGAGTGGTTGCGACCGTCTCGGACTTTTGCCATATACAACCGACAACGTTCGGTCTCCTCCTCTTCACGGGTTTGGCATAACGATATTACAACATCGCTAACAGAGGCCTTGCCGATATCCTCCGCAAAATCTGCCAGCGTGATAAGTTCCTTAGAATGCGAGGCACGCGTCGACTGGCTGGCTGTCCAAACTGGGCAACCAAACCTGTCCCCAAGGCCTCGCAAATACTCGAAATTGGCGCTGATCTCAAACCTGCGCTCATTATAGTGCCTGGTTGGTACAATCAAATCCGCATAATCGTCAACTATCAGCCCAGGCTCAAATCCCTCCGCAACCAGTCGTTCCATGTGCGCATCAATCTCATGCGATGACATCCTCGTAGCACCACCAATAACGCGTATCTTACCAGGCAGTAACTTGCGCGCTGCCTCAATAACCTCTTCAGCATACTCCTGCAGATCATCGGTCTTGGATGGAAATCTGAAACACATACGCGCCGCATAACGCTTGGCAACCTGGGATGTGCTCATCTCGTGCGTAAAGTGTGCAACGTTTTTACCAGCAAGAATACTGGCTGCACCATAGCCTATGTTGATTAATGATAAACTCTTGCCCTTGTTCTGTGGCGCCAGCATACATCCCAATTCTCCAGGGCCAAGTCCTCCCTCCAAAATATTATCGACATGCGGCATACCTGTTGGAACTTTGCTACTCCAATAATCGTACAGCCATTTATCAATATCTGCAATCGGGTCTATTCCTGGGGAAAGGATGCTATCTCCAACACTGACAGCTTCCTTCATACGCGCCAGGGGTGCTTTCAAATCCCCACGCTGGATATCGTCTATACTCTCTACAATTGCTAATTTTACACTCTGCTCTTTGGCAAACTGGATAACGATGTCCTCTGCCAGTTTAGTGTCATAGCTGTCCTGCTCCTCGTAGATCTCGTGTACAAGGTCTTCCGTGCCAGCACCAGCCATCATAATAACATCGTCAGGATCCTTGGGTGCTATGCCATAGGTTTGCCTGTATTGCACGATGGCCCTGGCAACACGCTCTTCCTGATCCGTGTCGAAGTACTCCGGCTTGATGATACCAATGCCAAATCTAGACAACCAAACGTTGTCCAGCATCAGGGCCAGGACTTTCCTACGAAACTCTAATGGGTAGCTGTATTTGTCTGCCATGTTACGATATCTGCATAGGAGCTGGCATGTATACCAAATTCGTTGCTGAGCATTTCAAGAGCTTGCGCAATAGGCCTGCCGCTGCCACGAGCATATGCATCCAACCACTCGTCGTGCAGCAATGGGCGCAAATCGTTCACAACATCACTCATGCGGCGCGTACCACCATGATAGATGTACATCCTTGCAACCTGCAACTCGCTGTGTAACAGCATGTCATCTTTATCATTAGTAACATCAATGCTGACTGTTTCGCTGTTGACTGTGCGTAAATATCGTGTCAACAGCCATGTTCCTGTAAATGTGTTCACAGGAACGTAAGATAATCCCTTCTTATGCACCCAGCTTTCCAGCATTTTGACTGTTGCATACGCATACTCCCGACAGCTTATGTTCATATCCTGCAGCACGTGCTCAAACTCCTTGAAGCGTTTGTAATGCCTAGATGGCACGCGCACCAGCGCTCCAAACGTCTGCTTGTTGGCGCTCCTATAAAACCCTACCAGCTGTGGTTCAAATGCGTTGGACTTCAAATTCTTCCTCTTCATAGGTGGCTATCCTCGCAAGGCTGTGATTATACAAATATCGGTTGGTATTGTCTACGAAGTCGTACACCAACAATACGTTATTTCTATCCTTCTTGCGCATGCCTCTGCCCAAACGCTGTAACAGCTTTATGTGACTTTTTCCTCCTCCTGCCAATATCACGCAGTCCAATGCCGGCACATCAACTCCCTCGTCAAATATAGGTGACGCCACATACACTCCACCTGCACCGGATCGCATCTCGTCTAATATATTTTGCCTGGTATCTGTTGTATCACTGCCGTGCACAAACTGACTGCCTACAATCATGCTCGCCAGTTTCTCACCATGATCCAATCTATTCACCAGCACCAACACAGTTCCTGTTGCTTCCTTGGCGAACTTAGCAATCTTACGGTTGCGCCTGCTATTATTTACGATCAAATCCTCGTACGCGCTGGAATACTTCTGCTTCCAGGACTTGCGCTCAAGATCAATCATCTCGCACAGGCATATTTTAGGCTTTGCTGAATATTGATTTTCAATCAGGTTCTTGTTGGTGACTTCATATACAATATCACCAGTTGCAGCAATCAGCTTGAGATCATTCAGCTGATCGTACTTGAGCGGAGTACCACTAAAGCCGAACCTATACGCGCCAGGTATATGCTGCAAGCAGTCCATATGCTGGTCGCTGCTCATATGGTGACACTCATCCACCATCACCAAACCAATATCGCTGAGGTCGATCTCATGCATACGTTTTGATAATGTTTGCACCATGGCAACAGTAACACCCTGCACGTCCTGAATGCCATCTCCTATCTTACCTACACGTATACCTAGACGATGCTCAAAACGCTGCGCAGTCTGATACAACAGCTCCTTACGATGCACCAGCACCATGGTCCTGACATGCAACTGTTTGATAATCGCAGCCATGACCTCGGTCTTACCAGCATTGGTCGCCATTTTAGCAACACCACGCCGCGCTTGCAGTAATGCCTGTGCAGCTTCTATCTGGTAGTCTCTCAGAGTTATGCCATTCAAACAGTCATCTTCGATTGTATATTGTGCATCTTCTGGGATATGAGCACTGATCGTAAGATTGTAACCAGCCTCCAGCAAAGTTTTCTCCACCAATGGCAGCAAACCCGTTGGGAATTTGGAGAATCCTTGCATAAGGCTGATGTAACCATCCCACATGCCTTTTCTGTAACGCGGCATGAATTGATAGCCATTAGGACGCGCTCTGCAAACATTGCGGATAATTGCCAGAGCATGCAAATGATTTCTAGGCTGGGCCACGGAGCAGTTTACGTCGCCAGCAATAATGCTGAGTTCCATATGCCACCTACGGGGATAAAATATAGGCAGTGGGAGTGCTGCCTATATTACTAAACTTGCTTATAACTTATCCGTAATATTACAGGCCTGTAAGATGCGGTCTCAGATCAAATGGCACATCTTCAGGAATATCCGAAATGTCATCTACAGAACCTGTCAACCTGCGGATTTTCCAATCGGGTACTTCTACAACATAAGGCTTGGTACCAGGAATGTGCAAACCAAGCGTGACCTTAAACGATGCCCCATAATCACTATCTTCAACACTAATTACTGTGCCACCTTTGTAATCATGACCACTTCTCCCCCATGTGTATAATAACCTTGTCAAGATCAACTCCATAACTATTAACGCCACGCACCTTATTTGCACCACCGCCAGCACTAGAACTGCCTCCAACTTTCCCTGGCCTGCCAGCATGGCCTCTATTTCCACTTCCTGGACCACCTTTGAGTCTAATTTTGCATTTCATTAGTCCTCCACAACAGGCATTTCGGCACCGACAGCTTCGATCATTTCCCGCAATACTGCATGCTGTACAAGATGATACTGCTCCACCAGCTCATCGTAGTACTTACTTACCTGGGCAACGAACATGTCCTGACTGACATAACGCTTCCAGTACATCCTCAACCCAAACACGATGATCACTTCAGGCAGCATAGTGTAGATGATTTTGATAATCCCAACCTTGTCAACTCCATATAGGCGCTGGTTGGTGGCATCAAATACCTGGTCGCTGGTCTTATATGCCAGGGTAATTGCCTGGGCCATCCAGTGCCTGAGTGCAGGGTGCTTGCCGGTTTTGAGCAGGTATTTATTGATTTCCATTGCTCCTGCAAATAGCAGCACGAGCATTGCTGCAGCAAATACGAGCCAAAGCGTGTTAATCAAGTTGTCCATGAGTATTCTCCATCTTTGCCACTATTCCTCTATCAACTGCGCATGCACAGTGTAACCATACCTGGGCATCCACTGCTTGCTAATATCAAGAACACTACCATCTTTTTGATATCGTCTAGCTGCAGCGTGTGTATCTACAATTCCAACATATTTCCACCCATCCCTACGTAAATTTCTATCTATCTTTCGTATAGTGGATTGCGCTTCGTCATTTGTGTCATATCTTTGTGTGATACGCATTTTGCGTCCATATCTTTTAGGAAACGCAACTTTTGTTATGTCTTCAATCCGCGTATCATCAAGACTAAATGCCTTTCCACCACCTTCGGAACTTCCACCTATCTTACCAGGTCTACCTGCATGACCATAGTTTCCTGATCCTGCGCCACCTTTGAGCACGATTTTGTATTTCATAATCTCTCTCTCTAACAAGAACGTACGCGAGGAAATTTTGATCCCTGACCAATTTTTGCGCGGCTGTCAGCCATCCAAGCCTTGATAGCACCAGACGCTGTACCATATGGAGTTATCAACTCGCTGGCATCCCTGATACGATCATCCTTGTAGCAGTCGGCACAAGGATCCTGGGATTTCGGCAACATATCCGACAGCAGCGTATGCGCCAGTCGCGATGTCAGCAGCTCTGTGCTGACAGAGGACTGCCTACCACTTTTATAACTTACACGCACCCTGCACGGATAGCAGCACTTTGACCAGTTGGCACTGGACCAGGTCGTGCCTGAATGCGTTGCAGGGTAAAATTCAACAACGCTCAGCCGCGTGTCTGTAATCCTAGGGTATGCAAGCTGGGTTGTTTCCGTGAACGACGTATTGCAAAATACTGCGCAATCCCCAAACCACACAAAATACGCGCCTTCGACATTATTGTATACGCGCTTTACATCAACCGTGGTTATGAAATTGCTATCGTCGTCGTAATTTGGCTCAGTGCAGTTTGTGTCAATATCCGGATCCAAAAGCCTGGAGCGAGGTATGTTGATCGTGGCCACGCCTCCACTAATGGAAATGCTGCTTGGACGAATCTCAACATCCTCTCCAGGATAATAAACTTTTATCTCGCTCGTGGAGGTAACTGTGGTAGCAACCGTCAATACCACAGGATCATTGATAACTGCACCAACGCTCAAAGTCAACGCGGCTGCCAGGGAAATGTCCGATGATGCCTCTTCGCCAATCTCAATCAGATGCTTCCTCTTGAGGATCATCGGGTAGTCGTAATCATACTCCTCATCATTCAAGTACACAGGCGCCAAATGATAACCAAGCTCACTCTCGCGCATCTCCTCAGCTTGCCCGATTGCGATTGCGATAGCATCCCGATCGTACTGTTTCCAGATCTGTGCACAGTCGTAACAGCTCTCATCCGTGGAACGGTAAATGCCATTGAATGATGCCTCCGGCAAGCGCATCAGCTCCTGATATCTGTCTAATGATAATCGGAGGGTTTGACCAGTTGGGAGAATGCCATCCGTGTAACGAGCCATCAATCCTCCACAATTTTATGCATAAGGCCTGCCAACCCAATTGCTGCAGGCCACGCAACAGGGTGCGACAGTGTGACCAACGTCAGCACCAATGCCACCCACGTGCTCATGCACCACCAGCAGCTAACAAGTTTAGCAAAGAATTTGTCATCCACAACCTCTATAGCATATTCGCCAGGAGTGCCTTTATTGTATGTTTCCGTGCGAATACCTGCTATTAACCTAAACTTGTTGAAAATATTGAATGGGCCATCTGTACACTGCACCAGGTAAGTTATTGCGAATGTGGCAAGCCCAATCAATATTGCGGCAATCAGATCATTTAGCTCCACCACGCTTCACCTTGTTCTTCAGGTAGCTGATAACAACCTTGCGATTCTTGCCGCGTGCCTCGGAACGGATCATTGCTGGTACATCATGTTCGCTCAAATCCAGTGCCAGCACGTCATCCACTGTCATGTTGCTCAATTCAGGCAGCTCCTTGACAACTGGAGCAGTAGGTTCAGGAGTCGGCTCAACTTTCTCTTCAACAAGTTGGGGAAGCTCCGGCTCTACAACCTTTGCCGGCTCTGGCTTGGACGCCAGCTCTTCCTGCTTGATACGCACCAGCTGGCGAGTGTCAGCAGTGTTCTCGGCATCCCGAACATCCCGCGCGTCCGCGTACAGCACGTCTCCATGAGTAACACGATATGGAATGTTAGAGATTTTACCCTGATAGTAATGCCGACCTTTGCCCTTGCCGCCAACATAACGCGCCAAAATCCTGCCCTCGAACTCGCTTGGCAAGGATCGCCAGCTTTCCCCAACTGACACCTGAACAATTGGACCGCGCGTAGTAGCTGTTGCATTGAGTGTACTAGTCTGTGCAGCAGGACGAGTAGGATCGTTGCCAAAACCCGTTCTGCGCTTTCCACCACATGTTCTACAGGCCATTTCATAACTCCTAATTTTATTGAGCAAGACAGCTGTGTACTGGGCTGCTTGCTTCTTATATTGTTGCGTGCGCTGGTGGTCATGTATCCTGTATTCAACCAACGGCTCCGCAAGATGAAGTCCACAATATGTTCCCAACAGCCTGGCATTATACTCGCCATCTTCATAAAAATCCAGGCTGGTGTCCCAACCACCAATTGCCTTATGCTGCTCTACAGAGTGCAGCACGTTCACGCTTGTAAATCCTACATAGTTTAGCACGTGATCACAATGAAAATCCATCAACCTGTAATGCGGATCACGGACCTTACCAAATTTCTCCAGGTCTGGGTATACTGGCACACCTGCCCATCTATACACCAGTTTCTCTACAGCACCAGGTTTGAGCCTGTCATCACAATCTAATGGTAATATCAACGATGTTTTTGCAAGCTCAGCACAAGCATTTCTTGCTGCACTAACACCCAGGTGCTCGTCGCGATAGGAATATGTTATATTATATTTACTTAGCACCTCCCTAACATTTACCGTAGATCCATCGTCATATGCCACCACTGCGCATTCCTGTGCCAATGCACTCTGCAAACACTCATCCAGCCAATTCAATCCCTGCTGATTGGTACAATAAACTGGGATGATAATCGTGACGTTATACATACGCCAGCAATTCCTGCACTCGCACATCAAAGCTATGATGTGCACGCATAAACTCACGTGCATTCCTGGCTATAGTGCGACGCTCCTCGTCATGGTGCAAGTAATAATCTATCCTATCCAGCAGATCTTCAGCCTTGTCCCAAACCACGATATTCTCGCCATCCACCAATCCTAATAACTCCTCCATACCTGCAAACCGCTGCTGCAATAAGCACGCACCAGCTTCCATAGCCTGGAACAGCCTGTTACTGCAATATCCGTTCACATCTGGCCACTGGCTATCGCTCAGTGCCAATTTGCTTGCCTGATACAACCTGGCACCACCGTCAAAATCGTACAGGTTGTTACCTCTAGATCCATACTCTGGAGGCCAAATACCGTACAAACCTGTTGTAAATCGCTGCCTACGCAATATGTCAACCAGATGCTTGCGGTCATCACTATAACCATTTGCCAAGAATAACAAATCGTAACAGGGTGTAAACTTATCAGATGCAACGTTGGTCTCTTCGCAACCTATTTGCCAGTAGAACCAACGCACTCCCTCCGCTTCGTACCTGTCTTGAATTGCTGTTGTGCAAAAGCCATTCAAGTCAAACTGCTTAAGCAAAGCTATATAATCCGGACTATATAGATGCTCAGGATGATAATCGCCATTCCAGTTTACAAACTTGGCGCCTGGGTGCTCGTGGCGTAACTCCCTGATAGTCTCAGCATTCAGCTTGATGTCAACGCTTTGAATTTGAGTGATAATCAGGTCCGGATCAAACGCGTTCGCCAGGTCGAACACATAATCGAACGTTTGTGCAACATAATCACATTCCACAACCAACATGCGCCTCGCCAGTGCATCACGCAAACCTCGTTTGGATTTCTTCTGTATGCTGTATCCTGGCTCGTAAATTGGTGCGTACAGAACGCGCCGAAAGCGTTGCACATCCTGACGAGGTATCGGCTTGGAATTGATGATAGCACCCTTTCTACCATTTGCATGTGTCCAATGCTTGACGAATGCCTCCGTGTCAGGGTGCTTACCACGTTTTATAACATTATCATTATTGATCTTGCGCAAACCATCCATGGGAGTTGTATCATGTATCTGCGCACATTCTATCGGCAGTACTTATAACCTGCCTCCAGCACATTGCAGCTCAGCTCATTATCCCCGCCATATGTGCGCAAATAGTCCCCCCACCAACCTACAAGATCCCCCAACCAACGTTGTACGATACAAACCTGCCCATAATACGCGCTAATCTGGCGTCCGTTTATTACTGCCGGCATTTGCTCAACATGCCAATCCTGCTTGTAACGATCCTGATAAAAACAGCCGATACCAACACCAGGATTGTCCTGCATAAAGGCCACGGCTGTCATGATACTCTCGTTAATAAAAACGATATCGTCATTCGCCAATATGACATACAAGCCACTGGAGGCACGCGCTCCATCATTGAATGCCTTCACAGCGCCACGCAGCTCCCCATGCTCAATCAGCTTGACATCGGGCTGCTCCTTGCACCATTCAAGCGTGCCATCCGTACTACCACCGTCTACAACGATAATCTCATACTCCATACCCAACCCAATTGAGTTGCGCGCGCTGTAGATCATGTTGTGCAAATGCTGGAGACGATTATAGGTGCCGGTCACAATACTTACAATCATTTTACGTCTCCACAGCCACAACAGCATAACCACAAATTGGATGCAAGCGATCTTCAATAACTTTATAGTACGGCAGCTCCTTGACGAACTTCAACACATCGTCGTTCATGGCGTGAATATCATCAAACAACACAAATGCAGGATTCGTCAAATACGGGAAATATGCCTCAAACTCCATTTTCGCCATGCCGTAAGAATGCTCTGTATCGATATGCAAAATGGAAATGCGCTTGTGCTCAAGTATATTGACTGGAACCTGGGAGCTGGGTTGATTGAGGTAGATGAAGCGTGGCTCTCGCAATGCCAGCCTGCTGGCTTCAACAGTTGGATGGGTATCTAATCCGATCACGATACCATTTTCGTACTGCAGCATACTGAAAGAGCAGCGCGCTTTTTCAACTCCCAACTCTACAGCAACCACCGATGGCCAATACGTTCCAGCAGCGCACATCATCGCGTACGCAAAGTTGTAATACGGCGAATAATACGCACCACAATACTCCAATATCTCTTTGGGAGGATCGTACTCTAGACCAATCTTTATACAATGCTGAACAACGTTTTGTGCATCACTCATAGCAATATCACCCCAAACCCGCCATCTGTAGGACTTCCACCTAGATGCAACTCGTCCAATCGGATTTTTGCTCCAGGCAAATCTGTCCATGCTGCAAGCATGCCATCCCTGTACAGATCATCCAGCATAACCACTGCACCAGGATTGAGGACACGCTGCCACGCATAAAATTCTCTAATGGTACGCTCATAGGTATGAATTGTATCAATAAACAATATATCCACGCACGGACCGCTAAACTTGTCAAAGGATTTAATGACATCAATCGAGTCGTTCCACAGAAAATGAAAATTTGGGAACGTTGCCTCGACATGCTTAATGTTATCGACGTGATCCCTGGCATAATCTACGCCATACACCTGTCCAGCGGGCCATCCCTGCGCCAGATGTAAACAGTCCCCACCTCCGCACACTCCTAATACCACGCTATTCGTAGGTTGTATCTCCGCAGCCAGCAACTTCATAAATCGGTAGTATATCGACGGCGGGAATCGCTGATCTGGATAAACTTTTTCATTTGGAGCCTGCTTGGCAAGCTCTCTAATACGACCAGCAGTGATCATAATTTTACTATTCCTATAGTATTACCCTTATTTAGAACCTCCGGATAGGTGCGCTTATAACCAGGCAATTCCCAAAAGTATTCAACCATCCCCTTTCCAGGAGGATCCACCTTTGGATCATGGAACGCTGGCAAAATGTCATCACACACCCAGTACGAACCTTTTGACATAAGGGTTGAATACAACTCGAACTCGCGCTTGCTCTCCAAATAGTGGTGTGACGAGTCCTGGAACAGCAAGCCGACAGGCCTGCCATCCACTAGCATCTTAACATCCGGAAATGCTGCAACGGTATCTGCCAATCTGTAGTTGTAGTTCTTGCAATACGCAACAATCTCCATAGGTGCGGAGTGATAGTTATGATCTACGCCAATGACTGTCCCACCATATGTGGCGGCAGCGCGTGCCATATGTGCCGATGCCAACCCAAATTCAACTCCCAACTCGATAGCAACAGCAGGCTTGAAATGCATAACCATCAAATACAAAAAGCGATAATAATTCAGCCGTGTGCTGACATGATCCTGATATGCCTTGTAGTACCCATCCAACCACTCATCACCCAGTGGTTGCGCAGCCTGTTTTACTAACTCGTTGATATCGGCAAATACATTATCCATTTTTGACATACCTCGCAAATCCCATAGGAACACCAGGATGCAACCCGCCATCCAGAAAGCTCTCTTTGATATGCGAATCTTTTTGAAAATCTTCCCACCACTGGATCATGTTTTCGCACGCGCCAGCAGCATTGAACAGATCATCACAAATCACAAGAGAGTTATCAGCCATGTACGGGCCAAATAGCTTCCACTCCCGCATAGCATACTCATAGGTATGCCACGCATCAATAAACAGCACATCAATGCTCAGCTTACCATAATGCTCCAGCAGTAATGGTACAGCGTCCCACGTCCAAGAATGAAAATATCTCAAGTTACCGTAATGCGCCTGGGCTTCCAACGTAAGCTGTTGGGCAAGAGGATCGTCCTTGTGGATGTCAATGGTTGCCACCTTACCAGCAGGATTGCCACCAGCAAAATGGGACGCGCCATACGCTCGCCAGCTGCCAAGCTCAACAACCATTGCCGGCTGAAATGTTTTGGAAATGAGATAAAACAGCGGGTAATACGGGTTGGTATGCCCAATCAGCTTTGTAGACGCGTCGTGCTGACTATTCAGATATGGATCTGGTGTGACAAAATCAGCCTTCGCCATCGCAATCAATTCCTGCAGTTGTTTCATTGTAAATTTCATAATAGACCAATTATCTCCTCTGTACTATCAGCTTTCAATGCATCAATCAACTGCGGTCGTATAGCATATTTTACACGACCAACATGCCAACGCATAATTTCAGGTAGATCGAATGGCGTGGTTTGCGTTGTCCACGCATCATTAGCAACCGCATCCTTGTACCACTGGTCGGGTTTCTTGCCCTCGATATGATCCGTTTCATGCCACATCGGAGCATGCAGTTTACGTCTTCCAATAATGTTTTCCCTGAATGCCCCCACCAGGCTGACATCCAACACCATCTGCTCAACAGGAATGTCCAACTCATTCATCGTCCCCCACTTTGTGAACCATCCCTGGTTGTAATCACCAATAACGTCATAGCCAAAAACGTTCTTGGTGTTCATACCATCCCCAACCAATAGCAGGTCGCGCTTGGTTCCAATTCTGTGTACAGGATGCGGGAACCATTTCATCGCCTGGAAGTTGTCCCGCAGCTGATATCGCCAAAATACCAGGTTGTCATGGGTATTGATATACTCAGGCAGCATCTTCAACACGTTTTGGTGGGGAATTTCATCCGCTTGCCAAAACCACACCACATCATTCTGACAAAGCAAGATAGCATCATTGGCCGCGTCCGCAAACGCTTTCGCGTCTACAACACTCCAACGTCCCTGATGTATGTGTATTTTTGGGTTGACTGCAGCAATAGACTGCAGCCACTGCAATGTCCCATCAGTACTACCGACATCCAAGATGTGCATGTCAGTAACAAATGGTAATACGCTTGCCATACTTTCATACAGGCAAAACGCGCCTTCCTCGTTGTCTCTGATGAATGTCGCACCACTGATAGGTTTCATAACTCTCCTCGTATTGCCATCCGATCCAAGCCTTGCTGCGTGGTTCCAACCTTGCGCACGTTGGTATTGTAGTACTTTGTCAGGTCAAACGTTGTGTTAGCAGGCCTGGTAGCAATATGTGGAAATTTCTCTTTGGTAGTAACAGGCTTGATTAGATCAACGTCCAGGGGATGCTCATGGTACACGTTGTATGTCTCGGCAATCAATCGCGCAAACTGGTACATGCTAATACTGTCGTCACCTGCCACGTGATAGAAGCCTTTGGCGCCAATTTCTAGCAGGTCCCATACAGTTTCAGCCAGATTACCAGCATAGGTTGGTCTGCCAATATCATCCGTTACAACTTCAAGAACCTTACCAGCACTCAGCCGATTAGGCACAATGTCCAGCCAGTTGTCCCTACCTGCACGCCAGTTACGTCCAAACATACGCGCTGTGCGCACCACCAAAAAGTCATCACACTCCGCAACAATATCCTCAGCCTTGACTTTGCTATGCCCATATACCGAAAGCGGGTTGCGATGGTCTTCCTCTTTGTACGGTGGATGCGTTCCATCAAACACAGCGTTGGTGCTCAACAGTACAATTTTAGCACCATATCGCTGGCAAGCATCAACAATGTGGGCAGTCCCACCAATATTGACCCTGTCCGCAAAGAACGGGTTTCGCTCACAAAAATCAACCGATCCAATCGCTGCCAAATGAATGACGATATTCGGACGCGCGTACATGAACACATAATTGATTTCATCTGTGCTCAGCACATCCAAATGATAATCCTGCTTGCCATTGAAGTTGCAGTAATGCGTGCCAAACGCTTCAACACCCTCTGGTACGCACCCCAACAAATATTTTCCCAGCAGCCCGCTGGCGCCTGTTATCAGGACTCGAGTATGTTCCATGGGTGGGGAGCCTCCAAATTTTTGAACGGGATACGCAACTCATCATCAGGATTGAACAGCTGGGTCGGGAAGTTGATTAACAACGTTCCGTTTGCACCAGCCAGAAAACAATGATAAATTCCAGGTTGGATGTACAGCATGCATGGCTTGTCGTCACTCATCACCAACCTGACAGTTCTCTCGCCATCACTCAAGCCAAACACGCAGTTGCCTTGCAGGATGAAGAACCTGTCGGTTTGAAGTCTGTGCAGATGCCAGCGATCCATGTCGCGGGCTTCTGTTGGTTTGGTGTAGCTGCAATAGGACATCGTCAGGGATGATTGCTCTTTGACAAGCTCAATTAGGCTTCCACGCGCGTCCTGGTACACGTCCAGCTTTTTGCACTCACAACCTGGAAGGTCTAGCGTATCGGGAAATGTCAACTGCAAGACTCCAAGCTGCTTGATATGTGTCAAGCAATACTCTGCAAACATTCTATCACTAGTGCCATCCATCATGCCAATACCTCCATGCCTCTGGCAATATAGCTCTATACATCCCACGCGCTCGCAAATTTCTCCATATACGACCCTCCATAAGCCAATAATATTCCTGGAAAGGGCCTCCTGGAGCCGTGAATTTACCATCCCATGGATGGTCGAAATCTATTGACTTAAACACCGCGCGCTTACATAAGAACATTTGCTGAGAAACGTTTTGCGTTAATCGCACGCCACCTGGTAACATTCTCTCAGCCATGTTACCGCCATCGCTTGGCCCAACGATCAACACCAGCTGTGGGTGCGCTTCAATGATCTCAATTGCTTTCAACACCCAAGGTGACTTTTGATTGATAATCCTGCAATCGCAATCGCTAAACACGATGTAATCAGCAGTGCTGACTTTCAATCCAATCAGGTGGTTGATGACGTGCCACTTCCAGTAGTGCGCCGCGCTTGGGCCATGCGTAAGATCCTCAGCGCGTGCATCAAACTCCGGTATATTGTACTCAGCCAGGATATCGGGATGATCCTCGCTGCGAATTTCCGTGACTGTAAAATCCGATGACGAAATGATAATGTCGTCAAAGTCATTCGCCAAACGCTGCCTGACGACAAACACATTGTCGAACTTATAACCATGACTGTTTACACGATTAGTCAGTTCTCCAGGCACTGCCAGTCTGCGCACATCCTTAGGACAGCAAAAGGTGACAAAGTCAACAGTCATTCTACACCTAATATGGCCAATTGCGCAAATTAACTATCATACCTTCTTCATACAGTTCTGGCACAACAAAGAACTCAGGGTATGACACATACTTTACCCAATCAGGAAGAGCTTTTTCCGGCAACCCTGACTGTAGTTGTACTTCAATATCTCCATACGATTCTTCGATATACTGTAATGCTTTTATCAGGTCTCTAATCTTCATAGGTTTGCCTCGTATTTGGTCTTTCCTACTAATGGTCGTAAATTAGGTGGAATATTCAATGGAGTACTGACAAATCTCCACTGTGGCTCGTCAAGATAATCGACAAGCTGTTCCCTGGTAAGCTGATAGGGTTGACATATATGACTGGGAGCAAACAGATAATTAGGATCCCCACCATGCAAAAACGCATTGTTGTCGCACCTGTCAACAATATTGTCCCGAAAATTGTAGGTTATGTCCCACAGCATGCCGAAACACTGCGGAATGACTGCAGTGTTACCACGCAGGTTTGTACTCTCGCCATCCTTGATAGCAGTCCCCTTAGGGAATACTCTATGCACAATATGCGGATACCAACGCACGCGCTGGAAATTCTGTTCAACCTGTATACGCCATACGCTCAATTGCTGCTGCTCGCAGATATGCAGCATGTCAACAATTTGCCTGATCAAACCTGTTTCGTACACTTCATCAGCCTCAAAGTGTATAATAACATCTCCCTTACACTGGGTGTGCATGGCGTGAGCTTTCTTCAGGCAGTCACTACCAGCAAACCACTCCCCATCCAAAATCCTGACATGTTCTCGCTCCAGCAACTCTCGAGTACCATCCGTTGATGCCATGTCAACAACCACAATCTCATCCACCCAACCTCGCACAGCGTCAATAGCCTCTACAAGTGGATAGCCTCCCTCTAAACTGTTATGGCAAAAAGTAAAGCCACTAATCATAATGATAGTTCCTTTCTGCGTTTCCAGTAATCTTTACGTGCTTGTGACATTTTCTTAATGGACTCTTCTGAGTGTTTCTTTCCTGTCCAAGTCTTAAGTTTAGGATTACCCTTTAATGTATTAGAAATTTTATGTCTTGTTTCCTCAGAATGTTTTCTTCCAGTCTGAGATATCGACATTTTCTTGCGCATTTCGTCCGTAAACACAGTATGTGCCTTACCTTTTTGTGCTGCAGATATTTTACGTTTGGTCTCTTCAGAATGCCTTAAACCAATTTTTGATAGCGAGTTTATATGCCTGGATTCTGCCGTATGCTTCCTACCTACATTAATTCGACTTCCACGCATAGCAGCAGCAATTTTACCTCTAACAACTTCTGTCATTTCAACCTTTCCAGCAATCATGCTGAGATTATAATCAGGCACCACTGCATCCAAAAATTGCTGCTCATAATATAATAACATGTCTGGATGACAAGTTATCAATACGTCGTACACAAAATTGTCGAATCCATATTTAATAATAGCATTCCGCAAATGTGCACTAGTATATTTACCATCCACTCCCGTAGAATGGTGCAAAATGCGTTTCTCAATATCTATAGATGATCCTATGTACACTTTGTGGTTTACAAGATTTTCTATCATATATATTCCACATATGATCATGCCTTCCTCACAATACTTACACCAAACCCTGGCTGATCTATAATGCCGATGTGCGTATCGGGAACAGGGTGCAGGTAATGCAGTTCTACCTTTTCCCCTGGTAACCACTGCCAGAACTCCTGCATCTTTTCCATTAGATGCCGTGGCCCAAGCAAGTCATCCACTACGACAATACACTCGTCAGCAAACAGGTGCTTGTATGCTTCAAACTCCTGACGCGGCGTGTCGCCATCATGAGTAGAATCCAGGAATATCAAGCCTATCTCACCAAATTCCCTAACATCGTTCTCTATCATATGCACAGCAATTGGATCTGTAGTATAACCTCTGTACAATGCCTTAATATTTGGGAACTCCTTTTGCATGTACAACGCGTCCATGTTAGGTTCAATGTCAATCCCAAATATTGAGCACAGCGAACTTCCATACGCCATATGCCCAGTGCATGTGCCTTTGTTTACTCCCAGCTCTAATGCAAACTTGACATCAAACGTTTTGATGCACAAGTACATAAATCGCAAGTATGGTGCCCAGCTCTCTTGCAAACAGGCAAGATGCTGATTGCCGCAACCCACAGGTAGTTCCAACGCCTGCTGTGCAAGTTCTTCAATACGCTGGATTGTTATCATCGTATAATATCCAGGTTATAGTACGGATGGTCGCCAACCAAATACTCCAGCGTACCATCCTCGTCAACAAACGGTTTCGGATCCCAGAAGTTGCGCTCGCATGTTGGATGCACATCCAGATCACCAGGCTTCCAATTCAAGAACTTTTCCTGATACCAATTTCCTCTCCATTCAGATTTATGCCCATGAATGGAAATTTTGTAAAGCATGATGGTCGCGCTCTGGGCATACCCCATATGGTAGACCTTTCCACCATCGAGCGGGTAGTATACCTCATCTTTATTGTCGGCATGCACATTGAACATGCGGAGTGGTTCAGTGCTGTCATCGCACACCCACTTCAGCGACCGCCAAAAATGCCGCATGCCAACCCGTATCTTCTTGGCACTGCTATTCTTTGAAAATTCAATAAAGTTGTGCAGCAATTCAGGTGGCCATATCTCGTCTGCATCCACAACCAAAATCTGATCGTAACCAGCATCTCTCAATGTGTCGCATGCAAAATCCCGATGCTGTCCCTCCCATCCGAACGGACCGCAGTCGATCCAATACGCACCCCTGGCAATATCGTACAGCTCATTGCGAGTTTCCGGACATGTCATCGTGGTCCTGTGACCATGACTGGGGGTTGCGGAGTAGAAAATATAGATATCATCAACAAAATCCTTGACGCTGCGCATGGACCACTGCAACCACTCTTTACCGTAGTGCAAAACATAGCAAGCTGCAATCATTATATTATCTCAACATTCTTCAACGAGGGGCACGTGAGCAAAATCATAATCTCAAATCCAGGTAGCACCAGCTGTCCTGACACTGACAATCTTGCACCAGATTTAAACATTTTAGCAAAATATGCCATTTCTCGCTTCTCCATAATGTATGCAAACGCATCCACAATATCATACTCATAACTCATTGTATAACCTCAATTCCCCAAGGCGCCAAACGATTTTCTAGCATAATGCCTTCAAACCCAGGCAGTACTAATTGCCCATCCAGCACTAGCTTGCGCTTAAAATATTTACAATTATACACAGCTCTTTCTTTGTCCTCTCTAAATTTAAGGGCATCTTCCACAATTTTCAGTATTGCACCAGGAGGTAATTCAATCATAGCATCTCCTCCAAGCATCTCCTAAATGTAAACTCTTCTGTCATCAACGTTCGCAACCTCAATCCCTGGAAATACCAGTGATCGTCACGCAGATATTCCTTCACTAATCGCGCAACATTCTTCAATGCATCCGCATTACTGGTCTTTGCACAATCCGTGTATGGGAAATAGTCCGCACATTCTTCTGAAATTATTGGTAATCCGTAGGCAGCTGCCAATGTAAGGCGCAATGGTTCAATATACATAAAATCGTCCTGGTGAATGCTTAGCATAAACCTGGACTGCTGTAGAGCTTTGTGTCGCTCCTCTCCCCAGCAATTCGGAGCGATTTTTATGACGTCATTCTCATACTGCAACGCGTGCCACTCATTTCCAGGATAGCTGAACCATGGCCCTCTGCGATTGCTATAACACATCAGGTGTATGACGTCATATGCCTTATCCTGAATGAAAATCGGAGATCCGAGGTCAGGATGCGATCCCAAAGTCACGTACTGGAAGCCTGTGTCACGCGCCAGCTGTTTGTCCGATACAATGACCCTGCTGATATGCCCATTATGGATATGCTCTGTATTGGATCGTATGTACTCCTCAATTGTACCTGAGCCACCAGGACGCTCCAGATTCCACAGTACGATTTCAGCGCGCTTGTTATTGCGCCTGTAATCGTTCATGAAGTCCAGCAACTCGCCATTGAACGGTGCTGTGACATAAGTATGCTCCTGGTTAAAAATGTCCATCTCATCCACAAAGCAAACAGGAAAACCAGACAACTCTACCAGCTTCCACAGATCCTGATAGCTGTCATAAGGCCAACGTGTTTTTGCAAAAATGATTGTCATATGGATACACAGGTATTAAGAGGCAGGTTGCCTGTCACTTTCGGGACTCCGCTAGGACTCGCAGTATTACAGGCAACCTGTTGTCGCGATGGCTTCGATACCACCATTATACTAAACTTGTCAGAAAATAAATTCAGGGCACAGGGTTTATTAGACCCTGTGCCCAAGGAAAGGAGGGTGGAAGATGAGACAACCCTCATCAACCCGATACTACAGACCAGTCTGATCGTTGCCTTCAGGAACGTCAAACCACGCAGAGTGTACCGGCTTGCCACCAGGCATATAGTACTTGTTAGGCAGGAACGGATCACCAGTCAGAGGCTGGCGCTGGCGTGCGCAGCAGACATCCTGGAATCGAGCCTGTGCCCAAGGAGCAGCAATGTAGATTTCAGGGCTGGTGCCCATCTGAAGCTGCAAGCACCAGTTGTCCTCTTTGCCTTTGGTAACAAACCGCCCAGCAGCGTCAGCCCGAACGGTGAAGTCCGGGAACTTGGCGCGCACACGGCTCTCGTACACACGCAGATCCAAATACTCGCCATACAGCACGTCGATGCTGCCAATCCTGCGGACCAGCAGGTAGATGTCAGTGCAGTATGTGGTATTGAATTTGTCAATATCCAGGGCATCGTCAACGATGATCGGGACGCGCCGACCGCTCTTCAGCGGCAGATATCCGACTGCAGAAGCACCGTCATACAGCGGTCCAGCATTCAGCGCCATGCGTGCCGCGCGCTGCTGACCTCGGAGAGCCTGGTCAGTAACGTCATTGTCAGACGTCACACCGCAAGTGGTGTAGCAAGCATAAGCATCCAGCAGACAGGTTGCCATGAACCGACTGGTCAGCAACACCATGTCCGTTTCGGCAATGGTGCCGATGGCGCTGGCGCGATACTCGATCTCAGTGACCAGCTCATCCAGGTAGTTGAAGAAATTGCCATACCCGTTGACGTCGCCATCCAGATCGTCATGTGCCCAATCAATAACAGCGCTGTCAATCTGCGGGCATGTAGTGCCATTATCATTAGTGTACCCAGTCACCACCAGGTTTTCCAGGCCGTCCATCTGATAGGCATTGTCGTGATTGCCGTGGATCATGTCGCGGCGCAGGTCCTGCTGCAGAACGTTCATGATACCATTCATCTGCCACTCAACATCATCTGCGATCATCATACCATTCAGGCGATAGCGCGGCGTGGTCTCGCAGCGATCCTGAGTGATAGTGTGCGGATTGAGGGGATCACCAGCACGATGGTACCAGCTGGTATGCACCAGGTCATAACCACAAACTCCATACTCCCATCCCTTGGGGTCATCGCATGGATTGCCAGCACCAGTAGTGCTGTTACATGCCACAGTGCCCTCAGGACCATACCAAGGAATGAAATCCACGCGCCGACGGTAGAACCGATTCGGACGCCATCCAAGCCAAGGCATCAGGCCAACCGTCTGCACCTGCAACCCAAACACGTCCCCAGGGCTACACGGATCGAAGATGCTGTAACGACCATAGATGCTATAGGTCTTGGGGACCATATCACCCTGAGACTCTTTGAACATCGGCAGCATGCGCCCACGCTCAACATTCTGCGCCTGCGCAATACCGAGGCCAATTGCAGCGCCAAACCGTGCCAGCTCATCAGGGTCGCTGCGGATGCCGTCGAAAATACCCATCAACGGACTTTTGTTAGTGCGATGGATTTTAGCCATTGTTACTTACCTCCCGAGATAAATTCGGTCATGCTGGCTGCACTGAAGCCATCTGCGCCGATAATGCGCATTCCAGCATCATGCTGCTTTTTGCGCAGGGCCATGGGCATTTCTTCTTCGCTTTCTTCATCTTCTTCGTCTTCCTCTTCGTCCTCCATGGGAGGTTTCTTGGCCTTGAAGCGTGCCACGCGCAGTTTTCCATTTCGAGGCATGTCAGACATAAGCTCCTTCAGGCGCTCCTGATCAGTACGAGCCAATGCCTCGACAGCTTCCTTAAGCTCTGTGATTTCCGCAGCCAGTTCTACAATCTTGGCAAGCTCTTTCATCTCCGGGATCTCGATGTCAGGAACGTTCAGCTCCAGGCCATCCAGCACGGTGCGCAGCTTTTCCTCAACTGCCTCTTCAACCTCTTTGCGAACAATAGCTGCAATTTCCTTCAGCATCTCGTCAAGATCGACTGCCTCCGGCTCGTCGCTCTCGGGAGTTTCCACATCCAGCTCTTTGAGCACCTGCGCAAATGGGATGTCGCTAAACTCCTTCAGCTGCGCGTCGGTCAGGCTTCCAAGACGCTCATCAATAGCTTCCTTGGATACACCTGCGTCCCGCAGCTTTTTCTCCAAATCCTTCTTAGTTAATGCCATGTCATCCTCCAGATCAGTTGTTGGTAAATCCTTCATTGCAGTAACGCCTGTGTATGGGACGCAGGGAACATCTGTCACCGACACATCAAACGTTCTGGTCTTACGAAAGTGCACGTCTTTGAGCACTCCCTTGTACTGTGGGTGGTACGTCTTGCAAGTTGGGCACAGAAAACCTACAACCATATTTTGCTTTTCTACAAGCAAATTTTCATTACAATGCGGACAGCCGCCACTGACTTCCAGCGCATAAAATCCTCGCGATACTCTCCACTTGCCATCATTGTTGGAGAGCATCTTCTCACAAACCTGTAATGAAAATGGGTCAGTGTAGCTGTGCCCCTCATCAACCGCAAAAATGCCAACGCGGCGCATCTTCTCAACTTTACCGATACCTAGATTTTTGCGATGAAAAACACGAAATTCAGGATACTCACCAGTCGTTTCAGCAGTAGCAATATCGTAGTCCATGGCACCAACGTCAAAGGTTTCTCCATCCCTGTCCTTCAGCTGTGCTGTTGATACTGCTATGATCCTGTAACGACCATCCTTTTCTTTTTCAATAAAGACGCCCTCGCCAACCTCTTTGACTTCCTCACCAGCATTGGCATACAACGCGGCAATGTACTTATCAGCGCGCTTCTCACCTGCAGGTGTGTTAGGATAGCAATGCAACTGCTTGCCACTCTTATCTGTAACACAAATCTCATCACCGCGCGTTTGCTTATGCCAAGGCATACAAATCCTCCGAATATAATATATATACTTTGATTAAAACAAAACTGGATGCCATAATGGCATCCAGTTATAAAAATTAAATGCAAAATCTCAATATCCACCTATCGTTGCTGGCACAATTGTATCCAAGGGCACCGTCAACGCCACCGTATAGTTTCTGCGATCCAAACAGGTTTGACAGTGCTCAGCAGGAGACAGTTTCCACACAGCTTGGATGACTTTTGCGGTTTTGCTTCTGCTAATTTCAGCAAGTTCCCAGTAACACTTGCAGTACATCAGGCAATTATGGCTGATTATGCCATCAGTTACTGCAAAAGATTCGTCATCTTCTACTGTCAAGCATCTAACTGTGCCTGATCTTACAACTCTTTTTATGCTAATAATCTCTGCATCACCAACCGCAATATATTTGCCATCATGATTAGCAAAAGCTCTAACAAGTTGATCTTTAATAAAATCCTTATCCTTTACAACATCCCATGCATCAAACCTATATATGTCATAATCTTTTTGCTCAATTATGGCATTATCACGAATTTCATCACTACGTTGACGCTCTGGAGAACCATGCCAATAACCACCATCAACCTCAATTTCTCTGGCCTTTTCGTGCGCTTTTTCATACTTACGTTCACCAATACATGAACAACTCATTGAACAATAGTGCATTTTCCCATCTTTTGGAAGATGTGTCACATCATCACACGCATCATTCTTACACTGCATACCAAGTCTAGCAAGATTGCCGCCCACTTTCAAATTTGCCGCGTATATCCATTTACCATCAGCACCTAAGAATCTATGATCTGGCGTAGTGCACAACTTGTGCAACTTAGTGCCTATCATGACTTCTATTTCAACAGAATTTACATCCTTAACAGCTTTACAATCATTAGTCAACACTTCTTTGAAACGACCTTTATGTGTCAACACATGCTCACCAACTAATATAGACGCCAATCGCACATACCCTCTCTCGCGCGTATATACTCGAACCTTGTCAGCCCAGAAAAAACATTCCGTGCTGCCGTCTTTCGGCATGAATGGTAATCCTTTGAACCTGCCAGGCTGTCGCTCCGTTCCACCAGCAAACTCCCCTGCCTCAATGATTGCCGCTGTGTTGCCGGCTGCTTCACCGTACATATGCGCACGCGCCTTGATTGCCTCAATACTAATTGTGTCCCTGTTTTCAGCAATTTTCTCAGCAAAACCATGCAAATAACGATACTGCTCCTTCATTTGTGGTCCCAAACGACCCCAATCCTGTGGCGTCATCTGATCCCAACCACCTTTGGCAATCGCTGCTGCTGATGCGTGCAGCTCCCTGACTGCCTTACGCATTGCCTCTTCCCATGCTCCAACCGTCATATCCCCTGTAAATACTCTATCAGCAAGGTTATCTGCCAAGTCGTTGAACATGTTCTTACGGATTTCCAATAACACAGCTTTGCTCGCATCGTCAATTGGCAGCTGCTTTTCAACAACATACTCTTTCAAAAATTGCAGCTTGTCATAATTCAATACAACAATTTCCCCACCTGAATGCATGATTACATCATAACCTTTTGCCTTACCAAACGCATACACTACACGCGCCCATTCTACAGGACTTTCTTTTACATCTTCAAGATATGCAGCAAAATTGGCTTCTTTTGTTGGATTACCTTTTATTCTTGGGTATGCAACTTCGTATTCCCTGGCAAGAACGTCTCGTACAAGATCAGCATGCGCGTTCTTGGCATGCAATTCCGAACGTAAAATTTTCGTATCGTCAGCAAATCTAAACTCAGAAATCGTTCTGCCATAAGTCTTTGCATAGTCCCTGCCAGTTGTTACATAAAATCCTTCGCCATAATATCCATAATCACGTGTATTTACAAGCTCAGGATCAACTTCACGAACTTTTGACTTCCCACCATGATACACGATACCAATCTCTTCAGCACTTATATCATATGCACTAGAACTTGCTGATCCCCCCACTTTCCCTGGCCTGCCGCTGTGCCCGTAATTCCCTGATCCAGCGCCACCCTTCTCAACATGATCCTTAATTATCGTAATTGCACTAGGATCAAGTACAACCATTTGCCTGACATGATACAATGGCTCTTCCCATTCAACTGCTGTGTACCCCATGCGCATTATATGACTAGAAAAAGCTTTCTTGATATCAACTTCCATCAATGTATCAATATAATCCATAAAAATTTTCTTGTACTTATTTGCATACTCTTCTTCGCCAACCAAACGCTTCATATCACGCCATGCACCACGCTCCAATAAAGACGTAATCTCGTCACTGATATTAAATTTAGTCTTCAAATACGCATGTCTGACTTTTTCAAACTCATCACGCATCTGCTTCTTATCAGGACGCCAAACTTTATTGTCTTGTACAGCAACCTTTATGACGTCAGAAAATCCCAAGCCGCGTTCATTCACTTCCCGCTCAAAATCACCTTGTGTGCCTTCTGGAGAAATAAAAATGCCTGCAGGTTCTTCAACAACACCAAAACCACCACCTTTGCCAAAATAATCCAAAGAAAAACCATTTGCACGAATTGCATCAGCAGCGTTTAATGATGTCCTATGATAGCCAACTGTCACAGCACCTGATGGCAATGAGCCACCTACTTTCCCAGGTCTGCCAGCATGACCTTTATTGCCAGAACCTGGTCCACCCTTCTCAACAACATTACCTGTCAACGGATAGTCAAAATGCTCCTCGCCAACCCACAAGGATATCTTGTCAAACATTTTGTCAAATGCTTGTAAATCCAGCTCGTACGGTTGCTGAACATATGACAACGTGCAGTGCGGAGTAAATCCGTGATCCTGCTCCGGTATCAAATCACCGAACTGCTCACGCAAGGCCTGCCTGAGAAATGGCAACTGCGGACTGTCATACAACAGCACCAATGGCATGCCATCCCCTGTGTCTTCAAACAAGGCATATCCGTTGAATTTGCCGTCTACAGGTGCTTGCTGTTCAGCAAATGCTTCCAACTTGTTCTTCAGTGCTTCAACATCAATATTAGCAACATCACCAATAAACGCCAGGGTGATGTGGAAGTCATCCACGTGATCGCTTGGCAGATGCTTACACAAATCCATGATTGCAGCATCATTACAATCAAATGCAATGATTGCTGTGGTGTGCTTTTCCTTGTAATACGTTGCACCAACCAATGGCACGTCACCATATAACCTAATTTCATACAAAAGATTTTCACGTTCCCACTGGCTGGCATTTGGGCCAGGAACATCAAAATCCATCAATAACGCGCCTGTACGCAAATTGTTCCTTGGAATTGTAACGTAACCAATATTTCCAGGATTAATGCTTACCAATCCTTCTGCACCGTAAAACAATGGATTACGAATATTAGCTCTATGCTCACGTTGCGTAAAATACATGCGCTGCCAATCATTGAAGCCATATTCCCGCAACTGCATCTCATGATCTATCGTAAATTCCCAACCTTCTTTGACAGCTTGAGCATTCAAATCCGCAACAAGTGCTTTTGACCATTCTCCATGTTCAGGAGATTTCCATTTTATTGGTCCGACATCAACTGGACCATCCTTACCAGACCAATCGAGCTTATAACCTGTTGGGACATACTTGTGAGCCAACGTTGATAACATGCGCGTGTCTTCAACCAACTGCTCAGCAACGTCACGATTGACAGTCATTGACACAATCTGGTCGTGCTGATCACCGCCCAACCCACCTTTGCCGCGTGCACTAATTTCTCCTGATTTTCTAATACCTGACAAATTGGTTGTCATATGATAAACTTCATCCGGCACAACAGGATCGTCAGGTGTTATAACACGATTTCC
>Ga0208957_1000157_pt1 | contig 57242 bp, 78 predicted proteins | sample RifOxyA1_FD_184029 | JGI IMG/M metagenome (GOLD analysis project Ga0208957, IMG submission 184029) | Groundwater microbial communities from Rifle, Colorado - Rifle Oxygen_injection A1 (SPAdes) | ecosystem: Environmental > Aquatic > Deep subsurface > Groundwater | place: Rifle, Colorado, United... | reverse complement strand
TACAACCACAGATGTGGGCAACGCTAGTACATGGAATCAGCTCAGCGACACCTTCACTCCTGTCGGCGATCCCGAATATGTGGATGTATTTTTTGTGAGCAACAACACGGCCACATCAGGCAGTTATGCTGTGTATTGTGACACATTGGAGGTATCTTAATGGTTAATCCTGGCGATTCTGGAACATTTGAATTTTGGATTACCGACCAGATAAGGCCAGATGTTGCTATACCAAAGAGCGGCAACACCGGCGATTTCGAGACATGGATCAGTGATCAGATATGGTTACAGATTTATACGGAGGCGGAGGGGGTAGCGGTAGCAAAAGGTGATGACTGGCCAACATTCCAATCAAGAGGATTTAGATCTTGGAGATATTGACATTTTTTTAGTATCTGTTATACTGATTTAAAAGCGTCTCTAAACGCAAGTTAAGACGCCTTATTTCTAAGCAAAGTTAGACATGAGGCGTCTTTTTTTATGGATTAGATTTACTTTAAGGAGGTGATATAAATGACGGATACAATCAATTTAACAGCGGAATCAGACAGAAATATTATTGGAGACGACAGTACTCCATCTTTAAAAGAAAATTTAGCTTATGCGGCTGGATTTATTGATGGTGAGGGTTCTATAATCATTTGGAAACATAAAAATGAATATGGGAATTATCAATATCAATTAAGATTAACTATTGGAAATACACATGAGGATGGATTACTTTTTATGGAAAAATTATTTGGAGGACATATTTATAAAAATTTTAAAGGAAAAGGAAATAGAAAAATTCATCATCAATGGCATATATATGGATATAAGGCTTTTGAATGTATAAAACAATTATATCCATATTTAAAACAAAAAAAACCTCAAGCAGATATAGCTAAGAGTTTGTTTATTAAAAATTCTAAAATAGGTGGGTCGATAGAGCTCTACTCATCTATGAAAAAACTAAACCAAAGGGGGGTGAATATATTATGAGTGATATTATTAATTTAAACGCAGAGAGTAACAGAAACATCATAGGTGACGATTCATCACCGACACTTTCGTTAGAGAATACATCAACTGGTTCAGCCGTAAAACTTACTCAAACCGGAGCTACAACTGGTGTAGCATTAGAAGCAAATGTGGCAGCGACATCTGCTCCTACAATTGCAGTTATAAAAGCGACAAATTCGGTTGCTTCAGGAGCGTTTTTTCAATTCGCAGGATTTTTGGCTTCGATTGCTTCGGCTACTTCGATAACAAGAGGAATAAGAGTTAAATTTGGTGATAGTTATGGTTGGATACCAATATTTATGAGTGCAACGTATATTTAGTTTATTAAGCTGATAAGGAAACTTGTCAGCTTGAGTAAGCTATGGCAAATACCCTAAACGATGTACTAACCAAAGTATCAGCGGTAGTTTCTCAAGAAACTTCCGTTACCGATACGTCAAGTGAATATGCCTTATGGCGAAGTTATGCCAATATGGCGCAAAATGAATGGGCGGAAACTTATGATTGGTCAAGCTTATATGTAGAATCTAACACAAAAACTACATATCTTGGCACAAATGCCAACGGTTCAACGATTGCGCTTCCTGCCGACTTTAGGAAATTGGCAGGTTATCCAAGAATTACAGCAGATCAGACAAATTCACCACAGTATCCGGAAATTGATCCTTTCAAAAAAGGCCAATATCAGGCAACTGATGAATTTTGCTATCCGATGACTGGAGCAGATAGTTCAAAATATTTAATTGTTAATCCGGGAACTTTTGCATCAGGCGTATCAGTATTTGTTCCTTATTGGCGATCAGTCAGCTCTCTTGCCTCGCCAGCCGATGAAGTATTATGTGATAATCCTGATTATTTAGCTCAAAGAATAATTGCTTATGTTTGGGAAGCACGGGAAGATGGGCGCTTCATGCAGGCAAAGGCAGAGGCGGAGAAGATACTGGCTCGGATGATTGAGTTTGATGTAGCAAAAGGACCGGGATATGATTTATCAATTCAAACGCCGGAGCAGAGGAATTATTCATTTAGGATTGGAAAAGATTAAATGAAATGCCTATTTTACAACAGAAAGTACAAACTTATAAACCACCCAAGCCAACAGTTATCAGCTGGGACGATTTTAGAGGTGGACTTAATAGTTTTCTAAATGCCACCGAACTTGCAGGAAATGAGTTGGCACAAGCTGATAATTTGCTTTTAGTTGGACGGGGAGTGCCATCAAAAAGATGGGGTTATGGAGTGTATTTCATGGGTGGGGCAACGGGGGCAGTTCGGGGGATCACCTCATTTTACAAAAGCTCTACCGATACAAATGAAATACTGTCCATAACGGATTGGGGGTATATGACGAAGAAGTCGTCAGCCTCCTACTCAATGTTATCAGGGTGTTCGTGGCCATCAGGATATGAGGCTACGTTCACGCAACTTGACAATAAGGTATATATCACGTCAGAGGGACGGGAGCTTGTAAAGTATGATGGATCGACTTTAATTAACTTTGCAACCATAGCAACGCCAGTAACTTCAGCTATTACTAATCTGTCTGGAGCGTCTGGAATAGGGGAGTTGACAGCTGTCGGTTATCGAGTTTCAGCAGAGGGTGAGGTTGGAGAAACGTTAGCTTCGACAACTTTATCTTTGGCCAGTGTTCAAGCTGATCCAACTCTTCATCGGGTAAGAGTAACTTGGACTCCTATATCAACGGCATCAGGGGATCTGAAGGGTTATGTGATATATGGAAGAACTCCGGGGGATGAAACGTTTTTGGCAAGGGTTAACTCATTTACGACAACTTATGATGATGATGGAATTGATACTCCATCTCAAACGGTTGTTTCACCAACGGCAGATTCAACTGGAGGATACAAAGCAAAGTTTATTATCCGTTACAAAGATCGATTGATTGTGGCAGGGATTGATAATCAGCCAACTAAAGTGGCGATTTCGGGACGTGTGCCAAACCATGAGAAGTTTCACTGGTCTTACGGTGGAGGATATGTTTTAGTTGATCCGGATTCAGGAGAGGACATAACGGGTCTTGGGGTTTTGCGGGATAAGATCATTGTTTTTAAAGAAAGAAGTATTTGGGAGTTGACTTTATCAACTATTACGATTGGTAACTATACTTTAGTTGATCCCCAATACCAGCTTTTAACCTCATCTCATGGTTGCATTTCACACCGGACGATTGCGGCGGTTGAAGATGATTTATTTTTCTTATCCCGGCGTGGAGTATATGCGATAGGTTATAAACCAAATATTTTAAATGTTTTGTCAACAACCGAGATTTCAGCCAAAGTCAGGAATAAGTTTGACGGATTGAATGAAAGTGTTTGGCATTTGGCTAATGCAGAATATGTTGATTATAAATATATCTTATCTTATCCGATTGCAGGTCAGAATTACCCAACTAAAATGCTTACCTTTGACAGAGAAAGGGTAGCTTGGATGGGGCCATGGACAATATCTGGGACAGACCTTTATGCTTATTATGATTCGGATAATAAAGAGAAATTGGTTTTTGGTTCATCGGCAACACCATTTGTTTATAACTTGTCGCCGGATTACACAACCGATGAAACGGTAGCAATTCCAACAACACTACGAACCAAAAAAGAATATTTTGGCAGTTGGAACTTGTTTAAAACTTTAAAAGATGTTTTTTTACAGTTTCAGGATGTGAAGGGAGGAGTAAATGTAGATTTGTTTGTCGAGGAAAGAAGCGGTCAGGTAATTACGGCAGAGAACTTTACAATTACGGCAACTACGGGAAATAGCGGTTGGGGAACTTTCATGTGGGGTGATTTTCAATGGGGAGACAGTGAAGAGTCGGCAGGATCTGGAGATGTCTCCGAGATCTTACGCTGGATAAACACTAATAAAACCGGAAGATCAACTCAAGTGCAAGTTCGCACAACACAAACGAGTGCAAATTATAAATTATTAGGGGTAAGGATGGAAGCCCAAGTTCAAGGCAAAGGCTCTATCCCTGCCTCATTTAGAGTTTAAAAATAATGATAAACAAAAATTCTCTTAAAAATTTAACTTATAGATTTCCTAAAGGAAATAAACCTTGGAATAAAGGTATAAAACATATTTGGGGAGCATTGAATTTTGCTAAATGGAATTTTGAAAAGCATGACCCATGGAATAAAGGATTAACAAAAGATAAGGATATAAGATTACTAAGTATTTCTAAAGCGATAAGCAAAAGAAATAAAACTATGGACATGACTAAAAATTTTGGTAAATATGCTAAAAAAGGATGTATTTCCCCTAGAAAAGGAATAAAAACTTACAAACATTCTTGGAATTATAAAGGTATTACTCCTTTTGATAAATTAGAAAGAGCAAGATTTAGAAAAGAAGTTCAAAAACAGGTATTTAAAAGAGATGATTATACTTGCCAAATATGTGGAATTAGAGGTAAAGATATGACGGTAGACCATATCCAATCTTGGACAGAATATGTAGAATTAAGATTTAATATAGAAAACTGTAGGACACTATGCGTGAAGTGTCATTATCAAATCACGTTCGGTAAACCTATGCCACCGAAAGTTAGAGCATGGGGCCACAATTTTCTTAAAGGAGGAAATTATTTATAAGTACTATTCCACGAAATCCAACAACGGATTTCACATCAACAACCCTTAACGGGTCAATTAACGATTCGGTTACAACAATTACGGTTAATGATGCATCAACCATTCAAACGCCTACCTATGCGGTGATAGATAGAGAAGATTCATCAGGAACAGCAACTCCTAACCAAAGAGAGGTTGTTTATATTTCCAGTAAATCCAGTAATGACTTAACGGTTACAAGAGGGGTAAATAATTCAACGGCTCGATCTCATAATGATGCGGCAAAGTTTGAACCGATGATTACGGTTGGCTTTTGGAGTGATTTTTATACCGCCTATGATAATGAACACACGGTAGGCGATGGGTCACATGATATTACTAAAATAGCAGTTTTGTCTGGAGCAACAATTCAAATGTTGACAAGCAAGATTTTATCTACGCCAACAATCATTACCCCCAATTTTGGAGATTCGATTGCTTCAAATATGATTGTTTCTTCACCAACGATCGTAACACCTACTTTTAGCGGTTCTGTAGGAAGTATGATTTTAAGTTCACCTACAATTATTACACCTACAATAACAGCACTTTCAGGAGCAAGAGCATATTTAGGAAATGCTCAAAATTCTACAAGTGCAGGAGTAATTGTTGCTCTTGATACTGAAACTTACGATCTGAATACTGAATTTGATGTAAGTACATATAAATTTACCGCCGAACAAGCAGGTTATTATCTTACAACTGGTTCAGTTCGTTGGCAAACTACTGTTGACCAAAATCTTTATGCAGCAACTATAAGAAAGAATGGAGGGGACGCTGCTCTTGGTTATAAAACAAGTTCAGGAACAGGACAATTAACGGTTAAAACAACAGATATTATTTATCTTAACGGAACTACGGATTATTTGACATTATTTGCTGTTTCCGATTCAACCCTTGCGATGGCGGTAGATGGAACTGCTACTTATATGGCAATTATGAAAATTGGATAGACTATCTATAAATATGTCAAGAAAGTATACAACGCTTCCAATAACGGCAGAATTTCCAGTCGCAGATAATAATTTTGATGCCAATAGAAAACCGATTAATAAAATTATTATTCATACTACGGTTGGAACTCTTGAAGGGATGAAAGCAAGATTTAATAATCCTTCCGCAATGGTATCTGCTCATTATGGAATTGGTTGGGGAGGAGAATTATATACTTTTTTAGAGGAATATTATGTGGCTTATGCGGCTGGTAATTATTCGGTAAATCAGGAAAGTATTTCAATAGAGCATGTTGATAACGGTAATTATACTGCTCCAAGACCAGATGCTCTTTATGAAACCTCTGCTAAATTAGTAGCAGATATTTGTAAATTTTACAATATTGAATGCAACCGTGAAAGAATTAGAAAACATAATGAGATTGTTGCAACTGGTTGTCCTCATAATTTAGATATAGATAGGATTGTCAATAGAGCAAAAGAGTTGCAAGGTGGAACATCGACCCCAACACCTTTTGATCCTTGTGAGGCGTATAAGAAAGACATTTCCTTTAAAAATAAGGTAATAGGCGAAAGAGATGCGGAGATAGTTGAGTTGAAAAAACAACTAGCAAACATTCCACCCTGTCCGCCCTGTCCTCCGTCTACAGATTGTAGTGCTTATATAAATCAGATACAGTATGTTAAAGATATTGTCTGGGGAAAAGGTTGGGTATGGGTTAGAATGAATAAGTTAAAGGCAATGTTTCCAAAGTGAACATTGCCTATTGTTGGCAGATTAGAAGTTTAATTGCTAAATATGAAAAAAACCAAGATCTATTTACCAAAAAAGCAATGGAAAAAGTATAAAAACGGTATATTTGTAAGTTGGACCAGAAAAGATCTTAACGGGCAAACAATAAGGCTTACAGCCTAAACAATAACAACAGTATGAGTACAATCTACCAAAAAATAGACAATAAACTAGACAAGATAGAAAACAAAATAGAAAAGCAGGTTAAGAAAGAGATTATCCATACAAGAGTTGAGGAGCTTTATAGAGGGAAACATTGGACTGAGAAAATTAAGGGAATAATTAAAATTTGGACGGCTTAAATATGAAACACAATCTTCCACTTTGGCGCATTGATAACTTGTATGCTTGGATTGGTCTTGCAATAACTTTAGTCTCCCTGTGGGTTTCTATTGCTGGTGACATTCGGGACATGAAGAAAGATATTGTCTACATTAAAGAGGCGGTAACTGAAATAAAACAAGCAAAGGCGGGTCTTGAGACTAGATACGGATCACTTTCTTTAGATGTGAAAGAATTACAGACAGTATTGAACATTAAAAAATAATAACTATTGACTTTTATTTCTGGTGTGTTAGAATTAATCCAATACTCTCTTAAACGAAAGTTCGAGAGCTTAACACACCAAGCAGGTGTGTTTTTTTATATATAAAATTAGAATGTGATTATAAATTAACTTCAATAATATGGCAGTATTAGGTAATTTAGTAGCAACGACAGGTCAATTATTAGGTTTACCCGAATGGGGATTATCTGAAAGATTGTCAGGAAGCAAAACACAAACTCAACCTGCTTATACGGGGGGTGGTCTTCTAGGGAGTGGTGGATATGTCAGATCCCCCGTTTCAAATTATTATCCTCAATCACAAGGGTCACAACAGGTAACCGGCCCTTATTCTCCTTATCAAGCAACTCCAGCATATTCTCCTCCAAGTGGAGGCGGTGGAGGCGGTGGAGGCGGTGGAGGCGGTGGAGGGTATACCCACGATCAAGCCATAGCGGCAGGACTAGACATCAATCAACTTCGAAGACAAGGGCTTTTTAATGAAGGTGGAGGCGGCGGCGGCGGAGGCCCAAGTCAAGAGGATTTAATGAGAGAGGTAGAGGGAGCTTTTAATCCGGCAATGGAGAATCTGAATTTAATTGAATCTCAATATCGTCAACAGTATCCAACAGCCCAAGCACAGATTGAACAACAAATGACGGAACTTGGCACAGTAAGAGGAGCCGAACAATCAGCTAAACTTGCGGGAATTGCTGAACAAAGAGCAACCGGAGAAACCTCAAGGAAATCGCAAGTGCAGAAAGCAAGAGAATTATATAATGAGCTTAAAGTTGGAGGATTAACCAGATTTGGTGGGGCATCTTCAACGGGTGAAGCCCATTCAGAACTATTAGGTCGGGAAACTTCAAGACAATTTGGGGATATCCAATCACAATTCGCCCAATTTAATCAGGCTCTTACAAAAGAAGAAGCTAATACCAATTCTTACTATGCAGAACAGAAAACTAACGCTGAAAAAGAAAAGCAATTAAGAATGGAATCCTTAAAGAACGATTTTGATAACAGGATTTCACAGATCAATCAACAAAGGAATACTCTTCAGGCACAAAAGTCAGTCCAAAGGCTTGCTGTTTTACAGGAGTTTTCAGCAGCAGTCCGCCAGCAACAGGCAGAACAGGAAGCATTTGCAAGAGATTTGGATCTATGGAAACAATATAAAGATGAAGCTATCCAAACAGCAAAAGCCTTTCAGGCGAAATCTTTTACAGTTCCCGGATTCAGAAATATCCTAGGAGGATTCTCTGTAACAGGAGGCGGAGGCAGACAAGGAACGATGCCAACCGGCTATATTGATGAGGAATTATTAGCTCAACTGCAAAAGTATAATCTTCAACCAACGGGTTATAATACTAAATCAGGAGGATATTCCTTTGGAGTACCAAAAGAAGAAGAAGAGGAAATTCAATTTTAATTAAAAAACATGAAAATATGGCATCACTTTGGGAAACAATTCGTCAAAAGGCTCAAAAAGCTAAAGGAAACCTTGTTGGTAATGTTAAAGCGATAGCCAATCCTCAAACCAGAGCACAATGGTTTGGAGGATTTACTTTTCCAAAATACCAACGTTCAACTCCACGTCCTTATGCTTCTCCTATTCCAATAAGACAACCAATCCGACCTCAAGTTTCTCTTCAGCAAAGGTTCTGGCAATCCCCGGTTGGACAAGGAATGGTTAACGTTCAAAGAGGATTGGAGAGTCCATTTTCCGCCAAAATAATTCCAACATTTCAAACAACCAAAACTCCATATAGAGGAATAAATATGATTAATAAAGTTGGAACTGGAGCATTAAATTTAGGTGGAGGAATTGTTAATACATTGGTTAGTAAAGGGGTAATAGATCCATCGCTTGATATTGGAAGACTTGCAGGTGCTTATTTGACAAAAAAAGAAATACCTGCATACAATACATTGAAATCTCCACAAGTAAAATTAGGATACAATATTATGGGAATCAATAGAACTCCACAAAAAGTATTGGCCAATATTGCCGGGACACTTGAAGCTCCTTTTACAGCATATGGGGGTGGGAAAGTCTTTGGGTTGGGTAAAGATATAGGAAAAGAAGCTGTTAAACAGACTTTTATAAAGGCATTGGGTAGAGGAATTAAATCAGGAACTAAATATGGGGGAGTTTTTGGAACTTTGTCAGGATTAGAATCGGGAGCGGATATTAAAGATCCAAAAGAATATATTCTTAATTTAGCACAAAATATAGCACAGGGGGCGGGGGGGGGAGCAATAATGGGTGGAGGATTATCAACCGGCGGATACGTTTTTGGAAAAGTAATCGGCGCTTACAAAAAAATAATTCCTAAATTTTCACAAGCAAGAATTGAGGGAGAAGCTAAAAATTTTATTTTCTATAATGTTAAAAAAGCGTTAGGATTACCTGTTGGAGAAAAGCCAACGGATTATCATTTTGTAAGAAAAGAATTGGGTTTGCCTAATGATTATAGAAAAGGGTTTGTAGATTTTGGAACTGAAATAGGCAAACCCTCATCCATTAAGGGAGGACTACCCCCAGTACAGGGAGGAGTACCACTCATTAAGGAAGGAGTAGTAGAAGGACAACAACTAAAAGGACTAAAAATAAAGCAAACTGTACAGGAGACTGTTCAGGGAACTTCCGAACCCATTGGATATACCCCGCTAAAAACAACAACAGGGTCAATATTACAACAGGCAGAAAAATCAAGGGCAAGTAGTCCAAAATCCCAAGTAGCAGACTCATTACCCAACACTATATCAAAATCTGAAATAGATGTCAAAAACAAAGTTAATCTAATTGATTATTTAAGAACGCCTGATCGGATAATGAGAAAGATAGGACTTGGTAAAGAGATGGATACTTTAAGAACCCAGTATGAAAAATATCTAAAAGAACTGCCGCAGGAAATTGACAAGGTAACCCAATGGTCAAAAAGAGTCAACCCACAAAGTAACCAGAAAATATTTAAGTATTTAGACGGACAGGATATTAAATTAAATACAAATGAACTGAAAGTAGCTAACGAAGTTGAGACTTATTTATCTAATTGGGCAGACCGATTGAATTTACCGAAAGATAAAAGAATAAGTCAGTATATTACCCACATATTTGAAAAAGATTTTATCAAAAAAGAATTTGATCCAGAACTAGCCAAAATAATACAGAATAAAGTAGCCGGATCGGTATATGACCCGTTTTTGGAACAACGACTTGGAAAAATGGGTTATGTCGAGGATACTTGGAGAGCTTTGGACGCTTATGTGAAAAGAGCTACTCGTAAGGTGAATATTGATATTGCTCTTAAACCGATTAAAGATAAAGCAAAAGACCTTGAAATATCACAATTTAACTACGTTAAAAAATATATTGATAATGTAAATCTTCGTCCTTCCGATTTGGACAATTTAATAGATAACACTATTAAATCTGTTACTGGTTATCGTTTCGGTCAAAGACCAACCGCTTCTTTGACAAAAACGGGACGACAGGCGGTTTATCGAGGCGCTTTAGGCTTAAATGTTGGGTCAGCAATTAAGAACTTGACGCAAGGAGTGAATACTTATTCTAAATTAGGGGAAAAATATACTATTAAAGGATACTGGGATTTGTTTCTGAAAGGAACAAAGGAATTAGAAGGACAGGGTTTATTAAAACAAAATCTAATTCAGGATAGATCGCTTTCATCAACAAGAAAGTTCTGGGAAAGATTGGATAAAGGCTTGTTCTGGTTTTTTGAAACAGCAGAAAAAATTAACAGAGGCCCAGCTTATTACGGAGCAAAGGCTAAAGCTCTCGCTCAAGGATTAAATGAACAACAGGCTATAGAATATGGTAAGAAAATGGTTCGAGATACCCAATTCACTTTTGGTTCTATTGACACTCCGGTTGCTCTTCAATCTGATATAGCCAAACTTGTAGCGCAATTTCAGACTTATGGCATGAAACAAGTTGAGTTTTTAGGGGAGATGGTTAAGAATAAGGAATATGCAGGACTTTTAAGATATGCTCTCGGAACTTTGGCTATTTCTCAAACACTAGGAAAGTTGATTGGTATGGAGTGGAAAGACTTTATTCCATCATTTCGGATCGGAACGCCCCCCACTCTTGGGACACCGGTTGAGATAGGGAAAGCGTTACTTGGAGCAAAAGATAAATATGGAAATGTTCCAGACACACAGGAACGATTACAGAATATAGGTAAAACCTTGATTCCATATATCCCCGCTGGCGTTCAAATGAAGAAAACCTTAGAGGGATTAACCGATGTCGGTCAGGGATATTCAGCAACACCCAAAGGTTTAATTAAATATCCGGTCGAGAAATCTCCTTCGGCTTATCTAAGAGGAGGACTATTTGGGCGTTATAATCTACCTGAAGCACAAGAATACTATCAGGAAAAAAGATCACCGCTTGGAACTAAACAATCGGCAAGAGTGAAGATTGGCGGTAAAGAAGAATATGAGAAAATAATCAACAAGCGTGAGCAAAACAACGCAAAAGATCAAGCTATTGAGGCTTTCTTAAACGGAGACCGAAATACAGCAAAAAAACTCCAGCAGGAAACACAATTTAAGGTCAAATCAAGTGAGATCGTGTCAGCCGCCAAGAAAAGGGCGATTGAAGCCTTTCTACAAGGAGATCGTGAAACAGCAAGAAAATTACAACAAACCTATAAATTCAAAGTTACTAAAAAAGAGATTTATGGGAGGTGATACCTATGAAAAATCCTAAACTTGAAGGTCTGAAAACATCAGTTAGGATGATTTGCCTAGCGGTACTTGGATTTGTAATTGAGGCAGTTTCCGAGAAGCTGACCAGAACCAATTTACCCCTAAAGGAAATCCTTATTCCAGTTCTTATCTATTTTGACAAGTTTGTCTTTGAAAAGAAAAAAGAATATCAAGCTAGAAGATTTGATGTTCCTTTCTGGTTAAATTTCAAGATGCCGTTTTAAATGGAAAAACTACGCTCTTCTCAAGAGGCGGGGGTAAATCCTGAGAAATACTGGATCAGAGCAGTTTGTTTTGATTGCGGTTGGCAATCTGAACTTCCTTCAACTCTTCTTAGATTGGTTAACGATACAGAACTATTGCGTGATGTTGCCTTACTCCATGAAGAAAGATATGACCACAGGGTTACAATGTTTTCTACAAAACAAAAATGAAAGAAATTCCAACGGTTTTTACTCCTGAAAACGTGGCATCACTTTGGGATTTCGGTCTTTATGCTATTGGTCTTGCTTTCAGCAAAAATGTTCGGGATTGGTGGATGCGGGTTAATAGAGGCAGATGCGCTTATGAATACTATGATGAGAGGCGGGGTTGGCAGACTTGCAACCGACCCGCCAAACATGTTCACCATATTACGGCTGATGGCTGGGTCAGAGATCACGGCGGAGATTCGGACGCTGAAATTGGTATGCCGCTTTGTCAACTTCACCATACCAAAAACACATCAGACGAGGAACACTCCAGAGACTTTGCCTTCCACCCCGACATAGGTGAAGCACACAAAGAATACCGTGAGTGGAAAAGACAATCAAGCCATATGAGTGCAATTTCGGGTAAAAGAGTGGATTCAAGAAACTCTCCCTTTGCTAAAGCAGTTGCCAAGCATCGGGATAAATCCAGACGGGATGAGAGATACTGGGCGGGGACAGAAGATATCGACAGGCACTATAAACAGAAAATGCAGGATAAAGCTACAAGTTATATAGCCAAGCACCCAAAAGACAGAAAACCTGTCAAAAAAAGATGAGAGAACAAATGAAAGGCTTACAGCCTAAACAGTCTAAACAATCTTAATGTCTTGTTTCTTTCTTAAGAGAAGATTGAATAGTTTTTTCCTCTATGAGCAAGAAAATCCCTTACGATAAAATCGCAGTTAAACTCGTTATAATCTAGGCTTTCTGAAAATCTCCGTAGGTCTTAGTCACCAGGTCTGTCTTTACAACTGTTCTACGGCTTTTATCTCCTTCCGATGGACTTGATATGATCTCACCTTCGGGGTTCAGGACGGTTTTCTTTCATCTGGTTAGAACCTTTGCCCGTTCTCCTTCTTCGGCTGTTCGTAGCAAAGCTCAGCCACCTATATTATAATGTACTATGGAAGTGGTTGAGGCAGGTATGGCATCGTATTCCTGCCGCCACTTCCTTAACTTTAAAATACTAATATTAGGAATGCAAGATGTCAAAATAATATTAAACTATATCAAGTGTTTTTTTAGCCTTGAAGATTTTTTTTACCGTAGAGAAATTCCGATTTCCGAAAATTTTTGTGAACAGATTTCATATATAAGTGTTTTCCAAAGGCATGACATTCTCTATCACAAAATTGACGTTTGTATAATTTGAGCCTAGCAGGAATACGATATAAGACCTTTTTACAATAAAAACACTTAACTTTTATTCGGTTATACCTATTCTTGCGGGATTTATGCGGTTTATTGATAACAGTTTTTATGCCTTTTTTTCTTTTTTCGTATATTTCTTTGTCTTTTGGATTTTGCCATGTATCATATACTTCAGGATTTTTCATTCTTTTTAATCTCCAACACCCACTCCAAAGCCTTTTTAAACCCTATATCTTGATGATATACCCATTCACTCATAGGTCTTGGGCCTTGATAAAGACCTCTTTTTGCTATTTCTTCAGGATGATCTAGAACCTTATACTTTTCTAGTTCTTTCTGTATCTGTTTTTTAGTTTTCATTTCTTTATTTATTTGGTTTAACTTCTAATTCCCTACCCTTTTTTATTTCTTTCTTTTAGTATCTCTTCCCTCTGGTCTTTTAGGATAGAGCGGATAAAGTCCTTTAGTTCTCTATTTTTAATATCAGGAACCAAACCTCTACAACAGAAAAATTTACCATCTAGATCTTTTTCCCAGTTTTTCATCTTCTCTGTATAATCTTTATTCATAGGCAACTCATCTCTAACTTTATCTATTAGTTTATTAGCCTGTTTTTCTGTCAGGTTATTACGTTTAGCTGATTCTTCTATTATTTTCCAGCCATCTTCATCTTCTTTTAATTGTTTAATTTTATTTCTCATTATTTATTAGTTTTAATTTGGAAATCTTTATATAGTTCCCGCTCTTTTTCCTTACGAGCTTTTGCTGCATCTAACTCATTTCTAAAAAGACCTATAAAAATATTTTTCCCATTATTATTTATTGTGGCTTTCCATCTTTTTTGTGATTGAAACCAATGGACACCTTTATATTTAGAGGTTTTTCTAGAAATATCCCATCCTATTCTATTGTGTGAATTTTGTTGTGAAGATGCGAATCGTAAATTATTTTTTTGATTATCCAAACCGTTCCTATTGATATGGTCTACAGATTGGTTTTTACTAGCTTTCATAATCACACGGTGCATGTATATAGTCTTTTTATCTTTATTTGCAATAGCATATTTACTTTTAGTGTGAATCCCCATCGTAGCTAAACGCCAATGAAATTTGTTAAGTGCTTCAAAAAGTTCATCGTCTACTAAAGTAAAATGGTCTTTGTTTAATTTTATTTTCTTCATATTAACTTTCTCTTTAACTTATCTAATATTTGTTTTCTGAACTCATTTCTGACTATGGCGTGTGCATTTTTATAAGTAACTGATCCACTCCCAGTTGCTGAGTTTTCTCCTTCATCTTCCATCTCTCCTAACGCTTTTAATATCTCTTTTATTATCTCCCGTCTGTAAGATAAAAGCTCTTGGCGGAGAAGGTCATGTATTTTTTGTGATGTTTGTAATATATCAAATCCTTTATTCGGATGATTTAGAAAAAACTGAAACTCGCCAATTATATCTTTGATTTTTTTATAGATTATTTTATCCTCTAGTTTTCCCATAGGTTATTTAATATAAACAATAATTCCCTTATGTGTTTTAACTTCTTCGGTAATTTGCTCAATATAATGACTTTTATTTTTAACTCTGATAACTTGCATAACTTGGTTGACTTTATACATTTGCTGTGCTCTTTTATTTAAATATTCATTTAGTCGTCTGTATTTTTCGTACAAAACATCGTCTATACTAATGGCTAAATCTAATGCTTTTAATCTTTTTTTACTTAATCGTATATATTTCTTTTTTTTATCCTCTAAAGACTGTTTCATACTTCTAATTCCCTACCCTTGTGGGGGGGTTAATCTTCTTCTTTATCTTAACTAACTTTTTAAGACATTTTTCAGAACAAGCGTCATATAATCCACCCTTTTCTTTACCTCCCTGATGGTACTCTTCTAATCGTTTCCCATTGTCTATAATTACCTTTTTACAATTAGGATTGTCACAAACTATAATTTTGTGTTCTATTTGCTGATATGGTATTTTTTCTATATATTTTGTTTTCATATAAAGCATCACCTACTTCTAATTCCCTACCCTAATTAACTTTTAACTATTTTTTAGCTTTTACATTAGGATCTACTGGTTTTCCTACCATGTCAAAACCACACTTATCACACTCAACAGATTTTAATTCTTTTATGTCTATGAAAGCTACAGCTATCTCTCTTCCACATTTTGGACATGCAAATTCTTTTGCTTTTGATTGTTTCATATATTTTCTTAACTTTTAACCTTCTCCAACTTCCTAATCTCTCTATTTATCTCATCAACCATTTTCTTATGCCTTTGGGCTTCTTTGGTACATCCTCTTATCCCCCCATTGTGCCACTCTATAAATGTTTTCTGGTAGAGATAAAGCATCAGAAGCCAAAGACCAACTAAAAGCAAAATAAAGAGAACTGCATAGGGGATTATCATATTTTTCCTAGTTTTCCGCATTTATGACAAATTGCTCTGGTAAAAAATCCATCACTTGTTGCTTCAAAATAATGATCACATTCAGGTTTATAAATAATTGGTTTTTTTTTCTTACATTCTCTAATTTTCTTTTTTACCATCTAAATAAATAGCAAAATTTATAACAGCAGACCATCTAATATCTATTGGATATCGTTTATCAGGATAATGTTTTTTTAACCATTCCATAGCTATTTGATTAAAAGTTTTAGTCCTTCGGTTAATCGCCAATATTGCCATATTTTTTCTTTTTAACTTTGATTAATTGCTGATTTCCACAATTACAACAAACCTTATGAGATTTACCAAATATTTCAGTTTTTCTACAATAACAATGATCACATTTACTTTTTGTCTCATCATAATAAGGGTATGAGTAACCAGTAACAACGCCTGTAGGAGTAATTTGATTAAAAAGGCATTGATGATTACCCCAATAATATGTTCTACAAGTTGGACAGTAATTCATAAAATCCTTCCTATAACATAAGTTATAATAATTACCGTTATTAATCCCACCAATATCGAGATTTTAGCGTCAATGAGATAATAGGTTATAAGACGGTTAAAGTTGAGTCTTGTATAATTCATTTTTTAATTTCTTTAATAATCCGTAAAATTGCCTTGCCGTAAAATAACCAGTCATCTCTGCTTTTTTCATAGGGCAGATTACTTTCGGTTTCGTTTACTTTTCTATATCTGAAAACCATTCTGAAGAATCTTTCTCCCTCACTAGCGGTTATTTTGTTTTTTTCTTTTGTGATTTTCATTTAAACTTTCCTTTCTTAAATTCCTCACAAAGAATTTGTAAATCGGATGTGGGAAATCTATTTACCCCGTAGGCTTTAATTTTCAGATGAATCATCTCATGTGTCCCTAGCTTCTCCTGCATATAATCAGTATATCCGCCCTGTTTGTCGTGTTCCCACATCTGGTGACAGGGAAACCAACAAAGCCAATCTAAATTCTTTAAGTCCCACCGGCTTCCTTTATATCGGCGGGAATAGTAGTGACTACAGCCCATCTTTTTTCTTATTTGTTTACATCTAGCGCATTTACCGCCCGCTTTTTTTTTGACTTCTGCCGAAATTAACTTATCGAGTTCTTTTATAATTTGGCTTCTTTCTTTTTGGGGGCTTTTGGGGAATTTGTATTTCATATCCGCAAATACATTTATAATCAGTTGCGCCTTTATATATTCTAACTATTAGTTTACAATTTGGGCAAATTCGTTTTATCATAACCCTATCTCCATCGACCTTTTACATTGTGGCTGGCGTGTGCCGGTGACAAAATAACAAAGCGCCTCCCTCATTGTGTAACCCTCATTTATCCTTTTGGTCAACCACCTTGTGAAAGTTAACTTTTGTTCTGCCTCATCTTTAAAGCAAAACTTTCTATTCCCATTCGGAAAATAACCGATCTCATTTTGCTTATTTATGCTTTGGCAATAAGTATGCGTTGCCTCAAATGTTTTATCAAAACCAAATCTTGATTCTAAAAACCTCGTATATTGGTAAACTCTTTCAATTGTTCTCTCTTTCTCTTGGGATATTAAAATATCTTCGCTAGAGACGATTTTAGATGCCTTACCCCCCTTTACCGGCAAATAATACCTCTCTTCTATCTTTATCGGAAATTTGAGCGTAACTTCTATAGGTTTTGGAAATGTTACCTTATGTTCCTCATACCAAGCGGTTATTCCCTTGAAAAGATACCAAGATAAAGCCAGTGCAAGAATAAATCCGGTTAGTATAGCCGCCAGTTTAAACTTCCAAGCGTTTTTCTTCAGTCTTTTAGCCAGCTTTTGTACCGGCGTTTTGTTTTGTTCCAGTTGCTTGATCAATAAGTTATTCATAAAATTATCTCTAATAATTCCAATAAGTGTAACTTACAGACAATAAATCCTATCGCCCTCCAGCTTTTTCTAGCTTGGTAATTCGATATTTCCGCTAAACAATTCTCGCAATGATATTTTTTCATTTTTTATCTTTGAACTTATAATTTTCTATATATTCTTTTTTTCTCCTGTCCCTTTCCGTATTTTGGCATTCTATGCAAAGGTGTCTGCTAAACTGCTTACTGCTGTAGCTTGCAACTATAGGCGGTATCCAATCTTTGCATATTGAACAGGTTTGCATTATTTAGCCCTCCCGTTACACCAGCCTGAATCTGTCCGGTGTGAATACCAGCTCTGCCCCTCTTTGGCAAATTGTCTCATTTGGATTTTATGAATAGTACACCAGCCTTCAGCCGGCTGGCCGTTATTTGCCGGTTTGCTGTATTCTTTAACTGCCTGCGCCTGTTTTGTCCCTCTTTGAAGTAATATCTCATCATAGATTTGTTTAGCCCAAAGGTGACCATTTTCTCTTCCCTCTTTAGTATAGGCTTTGTAATGAACAGTATGCTTGCCGTCTGTTGAGTACCATTCCTCTCCGATAAATCCGGATCTGTCCTCGATGGTGTAAAATTTGGCCTCATCTAGGGTTTTGTCTATTTCTCTTTCATCTTCTGCTTTCATATTTAAAAAACTAAAACTTTTAACTCTTTTAGTGTTTCTTCAATTTCTTTCTCTAAAACCAGTAATTCTTCCTTTAGGTTGTTGTTTGTCGTCATCTTGGCTAATCCCAGCATCCGGCCTAACAGAAAATACAGATATCCGGCATCCCTTTTTATTTTAGGTTCTTTCATATTATTTTTTTATATAACGATTTCTAATAAAAGTTGGGACTTCTAACCAGTCGCTTTCTGAAACATACCATTCATTAACCATAAATCTATTTATATCTTGTTTGCCTTTTAATTTGCCGGATCTAACCCATCTATAAAGAGTCATATATGGAACATTGAACTTTTTGCTTAATTCTTTTAGTGAATACATTTTGTCAATCATGAGATTAAGTGTAAATTATTATTAAAGACTTGTCAATAGGATCATTTATATCAAACTGTATCATATCTTATTCTGAACTTCCTTCCATGCTCGTAAAAGTTGCCCATAACCCTTTAAATTGTAATCCTGATTCAGCCGCTTCTCTATTTTCTTTCGCTTATCACGCCTTAAGACATCTTTTTTTATGTGCTTTCCGAATAAAATCATTGGGCGATCAGGAAAATTAAATACTTTTTCCATACGATCTGCCCCATCCATCCAAGCTGAAGCGGTATAAGTTGCTATTCCGTCCGGCGTTTTAATAACAAGTTTTAAATTTCTACTTTTAGCTATTTTTATATATTTGTCTCTAATATAATATTTTGTTCCAAAGATGTGTTTTTCCATTTCTATAATTATGGCGTGTTTTGTAAAAATATATCTTTTCATATGCTTATTTCAGGCAAACTATAAAATTTGCCTCTATTATCTCTTCCTAAACTTCCGTTTTTATATGTTTTTGTTTTACTATGACAGAGTAAACAAAGAGTTCGTCCATTGGTAATATCAAATCGAAGTTTTGGGTAGAATGCGAAAGGTTTTATATGGTCTGCTTGAAGATAAACTCTAATTCCTTTTTGGCTTTTAGCCCCACACCAAATACAGATATAATTATCTCTTTCAAAAACCGATTTTCTCCATTGTTTGTATTCTAAGCTTTGACGAAGTACTTTAAATTCTTTAGTAATTCCTCCCCGCCAATTCCAATGTTTGCTTCTCTCCATGTCTAGTCTTTTTTTTCCCGTACTCCATGTTTTATTTCCTTTTTTAAAAGAACCGGAATTTGGTGGATGTCCTTTACTTTTTAAACTAATCAACCTTTTTGTTTCTAAACTATGTTTATATCCTAACATTGGTTTAATTTTGGCCGAATATTTATTTCTGCATTTAAAAGAACATAATTTTCGTTTATAACATTTTTTATAAATAAACTTTTTCTTGCAAATAAAACATATTACGGTTTCTCTTCCTATGTTCCAATAACAGAATTGGGAACAATATTTCAATCTTGCTAAACTTGGAATAACCTTAAATGGTTTCTTACAATATAAACAAATTTTGCCTATTCTTGTCTTTTTCATTGTTTATTTAATTTTAATCCCCTAATAACTTCATCTGGATCAATCCTTTCTAGGTTATCCCCTAGGGTAGGGTCTAGGGTAACCCCTACCCTCTTATCCTTAACCTTATCCTTATACTTAACCAATATCTCATCAGCATTTGAAATTGGGAAGGAATAAGAAAGGTTAAGTTTATTGAAGAAATAATGTTTAATTTCTGATGGGATATTATTGTAATCTTTGATGAACGAGGCAACAACTGGTTTTGCCGGCGAATACATATTGTGGTCGGAGAAGTTTACAACAAATATCCATCCTTTATAGAAGTAGAATTTGTTATCTTTCTCTAATTTTGATTTTAAAGAACCGAGCGTTGCTAGGGTAAGGTCTAGGGTATAGCAGATTGTCTTATCAGGCAATTCATAAATTCCGCACATATTTACTTTAGGATTAGTAAATAGGTAAATAAAGAACAATCTTTCGAGATTATTAAGGGATAAGATGTAATTATCTTCCCAGAAGTTTGTTTCGATCTGTCGATATTTCATTGTTCGTTATTGAACTTTTAACTTGTGAGATTATTTCTTGATAAGCAGTTATAAGTTTTTCTGCTTCAGCGTCAGTAAGTGTGTTTAAATGATAAGTCCGGCCAAGTTGTGAATAAGAGAAAGAGGCGTGGGATATATCGTTTAGTATGCCCTTAAGTTTTAGAAGTTTTGTTTGAAGTTCAATTTTCATATTTCATCATTCATTGTTAATTTCTACTCCTCATCCCCTTTAGGCTGTAAGCCTTGCATCCCCCCAAGAGCTTTTGACTTTCGAGGGAATGTAAAATATTGAGTTTCCGAAACGAGCGAAAAAACTCAATCAATTAAATAGTAAACTCTTTTTTTATTCTTGTCAAGTGCAAATTATTCAGCGTGGTAAATTAAGATTGACATTAGTTATCCTTACAGCGTGTCCGGTTTCTCGCTCATGGGTAGTTGCTATTTGATCTGCTCTTTCCTGTGTTTGTGCCACTGGACCCTGCAATCCCATTTGCCAATCGCAATCTGAACATTTGGAAGTAACACCAATGACTGTTGGCCGAACTTCTGGTGCATATTTTGGTACTTCTGGCATTTTTTCCTCCTTTCTTATATAATCATACCATACATGGACAAGAAACTTATAATTTGTCCGGCCTGCGAATTAAAGGGCAAAAAAGAAATACTAGGTGAGATAGACAATGACGGCAACTTCTGTATCTTGCGTTTTCATCGAGGACTTACTAAAGTAAAATCCAACAACTTTCAAATCGAATGCGGGGTCTGTGGTGAGTTAGTTTATTTTAGAATGAATCATGGACATTAAAACCAAAGATATTTACCAAGCCGCTTTTTATACCATGTATGGCGCAAAGGTTGATCATATTGAAATTCGGCATCTAGCCCCAAACAAAGCGCTTAAAAAAGGCTATCAGAATGAGGCTATACTATATCTAACTGATACATCTGATTGGTGTATTCGTGCCTGGGAGGAAGGATTTATTTATGGACCACTACTTGAGTTTGCTAAAACAAGGGAATATCTTAAAAAGTTAATTAAAAATAAAAAAGTCGGCGGGGGACAGGGTTTGAGGCTACACAATAAGCCAAAGCATCGCACTTCTCCGGTTAAAAATGGGCGGTGGAGGAGAGATATATGAAAGCTACAATTTGCGGGGTTGAGTTTGCCGAATACCCATACGAAAGGCGTGAGGTGAAGGCAATTGTATCTTTGTTGAAAAAGCCAAGAACGATAATAGATATCGGCGCAAATATTGGCTGGTGGTCGATTTCTTTGAGCAAAACCTACCCTGCATCCAAAATCTACTCTTTCGAGCCGATGCCTGAAACAATAAAGTATTTAAGGAAAAATTTGGCAGTAAATAAAGTAAGGAATGTTAGGGATTATGAAGTCGCTTTGTCAAATAAGGCCAGTATTGAGATTTTCAATTACTACCCTGGCTTCCCCGCCGCTTCTTCTTTCGGCGACACACAAAAACTAAAAGCAAAAAAGGTTAAAGTTAGACTGTTGACTTTGGATTTGTTTGCATTTGCCGACGTGGACTTTATTAAAATAGACGCTGAAGGGATGGAACTATTTGTCTTAAAAGGTGCAAGACAAACAATAGCAAACGACCACCCGGTAATATTTTGCGAGATGATGAGAAAGTATTGCGCTAAATTCAACTACCACCCAAATGATATAATAAAGTTTCTGGCTGAACTGAATTACAAATGCTACACTATAAACAACGAACCATTTAACAAGATGACTGATGATGTGAAGGATACCAACTTTATTTTTCGATAAAGCTGTCGATTGTTCTTTTAAATCCCTCTTCAAGATCAAATGCAGGTCTCCAACCCAACGCTCGCAATTTTGAAATATCTGGATTATTGTCTAATACTCTGCTTGTGAGATAAGTGTCTTTAGAATCTCTGACTATATATTTGATTTGTAAATTAAGGCGGGAATATAATTTAACAATAAGTTCAGCAATCTCTCTAATGCTTTTACGGGCTTCATCGTTGCTGATATTATATGCTTGTCCTGTTTCACCCTTTAATAGAACCGTCAAAATTCCCATAATCGTATCGGCAAGATAACAAAATGACCTGACGGTTGTGCCGTCGCTTTTTAAAACAATTGCCCTTTTTTTTAGTATATCTTTGATGAAGTCGGCAATTGCCCGCCCGTCATGGATATTCATTCCTGGCCCATAAACATGGAAAGGCCGCACTATTTTAATTGGAACACCATATTGGTTAAACCAAGCCTTGCATATTGTCTCACCCATCCTTTTTGCCTCATGGTAGCAGGAACGTGAGTCCAGCGGATCAAGATAACCATAGGAGGTTTCATTAGTCAGCCCGATTGTCTCTCCATACACACCACCTGAAGAGATAAACAAAAGCTCGGCCTTCTTATCTTTAGCCAACTTCAATAAATTCATAGTACCTAAAACATTCGGCGACAGGGTTTCAATTGGATATAGTTTGAAATACTTTGGACTGGAGATCGAGGCGGCGTGAATTATTATATCTACTTTATTTAATTTTAAAGGGGCGCTAATATCTTTTATAATCAACTTGAAGTCTTTGCGTCTTAAAAGATTACCAAATGAAGCTTTAGCCCGTTTCTCATTTCTGACTACCCCGATCAGATTAACTTCCAACTCATAAAAATCATTCAGATATAGCAATAGTTTGGTTAAGTAGGAAGCGATGAAGCCGGATATGCCAGATATTAATATTGTTTTACCTTGCAGATCGCTAAAAGGAAGGGATTGTGAAGAAATATAATTAAAGTCTGCGTCTAGGATTTTAGACATTATTAAAAATTATAGCATATTTTTTATTTGTCAAGTTATTTATTGACATTTTTAAAATTAAGTATTACTATTTATATATGAAGACGGTCTATCTTTTCGATAAGTCTTTTACTAAAGATGTTGAAAAAGCCTATAGATTATATCGCAGATTTAAAGATAAAAACTCTCACTTCTTTTTTGAACCCAATTTGCTAGTTAGAACCAACCGATATAAAGAATTGTCTCAATACTTAAAAAGGCACAATATAGGTTATTCAATTTATCAATATCCATATCCAGAAAAGAAAGGTCAGTTCGGCGAAAGAAAAAAAGTTAAAGCACTCCAATTCTATTTAGATAAATTATTTAATCTGCAAGCTGAAATTGCAGTAGGGAATTTCTCTCGTAATGATAAAGGGTTTTTTTTAAATAGATTGTCTCACTGTTTTACCAATATGTGTGGAATAAGTTATTGGAATGAAGGAATTTTTTATTTAAAACAAGGTTGGTTTTATTTGAAATTGGAAATAAAGAGATATTTTAAGGGCTTCAAATAAAAAGTCAAGTTGACAATGACTATAACACACTACTATACTTTATATTAGATATGATAACTATTCATATTCGTTCGCTTGATCTAAAACATCCTTTAACTTTACTTAAAAAATTATATTCTCTTTTTCTCAAAGACGATAAAATGTTTCATCATTTTTTTTATTCTTCAAAATAATTATGGTGAAGAATGTAAAGATATTATTAAAATAGCACTAAAAGTATTAGATATTTAGAGGACAAAAATAGCCTCCATCCATATATCAGAAGAAATGGGTTCTTATATATATGGGAAAAGTAGGAAGACCTCTCAAATATCCGGGCGAAGATGTTCTCATCAGGAAAGCTGAAGAATATATTACTACAACAGGACGGGAACAGACATCACTTCCAACGATAGAGGGATTAGCAATCTATCTTGATTTAGACGATGAACGGATAAGCGATTACTCAAAACGATATCCAAAATTTCACGCTACAATAAAAAAGCTAAAAGCATTACAAAAGAAACAATTAATTGATGATGGAATGTATGGAGGTAAAGAAGTTAACTCTACCATGGCGATATTTCTTCTTAAAGTTAATCACGCTATGATTGAAACGGAAAAGAAGATTTTAGCAGGTGTAGATGGACAACCATTATCAATCAACCTCGTCGGAGGAGGATACAATATTCCCGAACTGGGATCGGCTAATGGCACATCAAAAGTCGGTGATCAAGGATCAGCACCGCTTCAAGGTGACAGTGTGGCACAGACGGGCAAGAAAGACGACAACGGCGATAAACGAGTTGATACGTCAGGCACTATATAGAAAAGGCGTTTATTGGCATGTGTTTCCGACATATGGTGAGGCAAAAGACGCCGTATGGCGTGATCCAAGTATGTTATTTAATATTCTTCCGAAAGAATTGATTGTAAAACAAAATGATAGTGAGCTAGTTATTTATCTTCGTGGTGGATCAATCTTACAACTTAAAGGCGCTGACAATCCGGCAAGTTTACTGGGATCAGGCCCAATGGGTGTAGTTTTGGATGAGTTTGAAGAGATGAAGTATGAAACGTGGCAGAGGGTAGTTGAGCCGATAGTCCGTGCCAATGATGGTTGGTGTTGGTTTGTCGGCACACCTAAGGGTAAGAACCATTTATTTGAACTTTATCAACGTGGTTTATATGAGAATAGCGAATGGAAGTCATGGCTTTTGAGGGCTACGGAGTCTGGAATATTTACTCCAACACAACTTGCTAACGCAAAGCTATCAATGTCATCAGCACTCTTTAATCAGGAGATGATGTGCGAGTTTTTAGAGGGTGAGGGATCAATCTTCCGAGGTGTGCGTGACGTGATGACTGCTACACCTGCGCCGCCTAATCCGAAACATATCTATGTCATGGGCGTTGATTTAGCTAAAGTCACTGATTACACCGTAGTCTGCGTTTATGACCGGCAGAACAACCAACAAGTGTATCAAAACCGTTGGGAGACTTTAGAGTGGCCATTTCAAAAGAAACGATTAGTTGAAATCAGTCGGCACTACAATAATGCTTTGATTATGCTGGATGCAACGGGTTTGGGTGATCCGATAGCCGATGATCTTTTAAGATTTAATGTTCCGGTTGAGCCTTATAAGATTACTGAACCGTCTAAAAAGGAATTGATTGAAAAGCTATCTATCTGGATTGAACAGGGCAAGATAAGAATGCTGCCTATAGATGAAACTGCTTTTGAGTTTGATAACTTCAGCTATGAGATTGGGCCGACAGGTAAGATTAGATATGGAGCATTAGAAGGTTTTAATGACGATATTGTTATTGCCCATAGCTTAGCTATCTGGTCACTGCAACCTTTAATGTTACAAATTCCAAAGAAAAATATAAATTTGGTGTCTTTGGCTTACAAACAAGCTAAAAAACAATATGAATCAGAGGAAGATACGTGGGCTGACTGGAACACTCAATAAGGGCAGAACCTTCAGTACACAAGAAGTCGAGAAGGCCCTTATGGAAGTTCAGGATACGCTTGAACGGTGTCTTGTGCCATTCTTTCTTTTAGAAGGAATAGCTAAACAAATGGTTGAAAATCTGCCGTTTGAGCTTAAAGAGTTATCAATTGGGGTAAAGGAGAGCGAGTGGAGCAAGTCAGGTAAAAGTATCTTTAAGATGTTGCGACCGGAGGCGGAAGTGACTAAAGATTATGCCTCTTTCAAGGTGGGTGAGGTGCCTGTAGTCATCTGGATCATCCACCGTAATTATAAATTCTTTGAACACCCTGACTTTAAGTGGTTTCGGGCGACCGAGTTTTATCTGCCTAACCCATTTGCGTTATATTGGAAGTCCAGATTTTTTATTAAATGAACACCGCAGAAATTGAGATTGGTGGTGCAAAAAGGATAATCAGTTTTCCTAATAAGCCGGATTCTGTTAAATATACTAGTATTATCTATGGCGAGATATTTAAAGCAGAACATTACAAGGAGGGATTAAAACACATAAAAAAGATTAAGAAACCAGTTGTTCTAGACTTGGGTGCGAATATTGGGATATCAGTATTATATTTTAATCAGCGTAAAGACTGCCAGTTTTATGCAGTTGAACCGGAGAATGAATATTTTAAAGCGTTAGAAATTAATGTTAAAGGATTAAATTGCACAAATTATCATTTAGCAATCGGTGGCGCAAACCTCACACGGTATTTAAGCGGAATGAGCTTATATTTTGAGGGTGAACAATTAGCGCAAGCTACTCCAACTAAAACTTTAGAAATGTTTTTTAAAGAGAATAAGATTAAACATATAGATTTACTTAAAATAGATGTTGAGGGAGCAGAGTATGAGATATTTTCAACGCCGTCTTTTAGGGAGGTGGCAGACAAGATTAATTTTATCATAGGTGAGGGGCATTATAAGCCTTATCCCTGTCGGCCTGATAGTATAGAATATTTGTTAAAACCCTATGGATTTGAAGTTAAATATCTTAAAATTAAGAATTTTGTAACTGAATGGGCGTTAAAATTAATGGATAATAGCGGAAATGAGATAATTGGTAAAATCCGCTATTCAAATCCGACAATGTTTACCGCTGAACGAAAAACTTGACGATTAACTATATGCAATTTATTATTTAAACTATGGAACCTAAAAAAAGCCTTTGGCATGAGTTAGCAGGAGTAGTATTAAATATAGTAAAAAGACAAACTCAAGGACTATGGCAAGGTGCAACAACTGCACCATCAGCCCCATATCCAGAACAACCAACATTAGAGGAACAAACTTCAGGTTACTCAATGGGACGTTCGCTTCCCGGGCTTATACCAACGCAGATAGCTTCACAAATTCCACAATTAGCTAAATCAGCTTTATCAATGGCACAAAATTGGCCGATATGGACACAAAGGGCAGCGATATTGGAAGAAGGATATAAGAAAATGAAACCAGAGGATGTCCAAATAGCAAGGATGTTAGATATGATGGCTTTTGCTGGTATGGCACAACCACAAGGTGTGGGATCTATAATGAAAGCACAAAAAGCAGTTAATTTAAGAGCAAATCTTGATCCAACAAATGTTTTAGATACATTTAACAAATCTATAGAACAAGCTAAGATAAACCTAGGGAGCAATGAATCCAATCAGTATTTAGCAAGAGCTGCAAAAGCAAGGCAATGGTTAGAAGATAATGGTTATGGGAAATATATTAAATCCCAACCCCCAGTACAGGGAGGAGTTAAAAGTTTAAAATAAAATATATGAGTGAATTAATTTTAGGTGCAGTTATCATCGGTTTGTTGGTTGAAGTTGCTTACTTAACAAAATCCAATAAAGATCAAGTGGACAAACTTACAAAAGCCGTATTAGCAAAAAACTTGACCGAATATACATCAAGTGCGATAATTGAAAAAGAATCAGCCAAGTCTACTCTAGAACCCGATCTAATACCTTTAGAAGACGCTGATGATAAGTTATTTAATCAGGCTATTAAAACTTAAACATGGACAAGGATCGCACTTCAGATATCCCATCAGAAAATATAGGCAAGGCAGTTGACGCAATGATTAAGTCATTTGAAAACCAGCGCAAGTCTTTTGAACGCCGTTGGTATGATAACAACTTCTTTGATGATGGATACCACTTCAGGTATGTTTCACGCTCTACAAATAGAATTATAGATTTATCAGAACGGCAAAATGTTAACTTACCACAGAGGGCGTTACCAAAGGCTTCAAGACAAATTAGAGGTGTGGCAAACTTGTTACTTCAACTTGACCCGACACCGATAATCTACCCTGAAAAAGTAAATATAACTGCTTATCAAGAACAGGAACTACAACAGGCAAAAGATCAGGCGAAAGATGTTGCTAAAAAGATAGGCCACTGGCTCAAGGAAGAATGGAAGAAGATGCACTTTAAAGACTTATTGACTTATATGGTTATTCTGGCTACTAAGCATGGTGTATCTTTTATGCAAATATGGCCGGATGCGGTCAAGGAAAAGATCAACGCTCAAGTGTTCGATGCGTTTGATATTTACCTGCAAGGCAACCTGACCTCAATCTATGACTCTCCGGCGATTATCAAGTCAATGCCAAAGCTGATCTCACAGATTAAGGCCAATGAATTGTTTGACGAGGAGGCAAAAGAACAACTGTCGCCTGATAATAAGTTTGCCTCATCTGAGGTTAAAGAGGCTTATATGAACGCAAGATACGCTACAGGGTCAGAGTCAGACTACGCCGCAACACTTTTAGAGAAAGAGGCGTTTATTAAAGAATATCTTAATTCGGATAACTGGGCTGAGGTGTCTAAGAAAAGCGGCAAGTCAGGCGTAATGGAAGGCAAAAGCAAGGGGGACATGGTGATGCGTCATTCTTTTAGCACATCAGGTATTACACTTTTAGATGAGTATATTGATGTCCCCGATTACCCGTTTGTTGATTTCAGATTTGAGCCAGGGCCGATCTATCAGGTATCACTCTTAGAAAGGTTTATCCCACTTAATAAATCGCTTGATATTATTGCATCACGGATTGAAAGATACGCTAATACGATGGTATCAGGAACGTGGCTAAAGCGCAGAGGTGAGGATTTTCAGATCAACAACTTGCCAGGCGGTCAGGTGTTAGAGTATACAGCCACCCCGCCAACCCAAGCGAATATCGCATCAATTCCTCCTTTTATGTTTAACTACTTGAGTTTCTTGGAGAAACTAATCGAAGAACAAGGAGCATCAACATCAGCTCTAGGTCAATTACCAGAAGGCGTGAAGTCAGGGATCGCTATTGAGTCAATGAAAGCAACTGAATATGCTAACTTAAAAATAGCTTCAAACCAGCTTAAAAACACAGCACGGATGATTGCTGAGAAAATGATTGATGTAGCCAGCAAATACTTCATTAAGCCGCAGACTGTATTTATGCTGGAGAAAGGTGAGCCGACTTACTACGATGTCATCGGACAGTATGGGGTAGAGGCAAGGCGGAGGGCGGGAATGAATGTGCCTAATGCTACTCCTATTAAGTCTGATTATATTGTAGATATAGACGTTGAGTCAGGTTTAGGTTACACGACTGAAGGCAAGAAAGCATCCATGCAACAGATTATTCAGTTTATATCCGAACTTGCTAAAAACGGCATGATCCCGCAACCTGCCGTAGTTGAGGTAGTCAAACGCTTCTTGGAGGTGTTTCAGTTCGGCTCAACCGAGGAGTTCATGGAAGCTATCGACAAAGGCCAACAGGAGCAACCGATGGGCGATCAACAGCTGATGCAAATGAAAGTAGCAATTCTAGAGGCTTTGAAAGAAGCGGGTGAGGTGGGCGAAGAAGCATCTCAAAAGAGAGTTCAGGAGTCGGCGCTTGGCGCTTTACAGGCTATTAAAGATTCAGGTTTGATTGAAAACACTCAAAATAAAGAACGAGAACCTGAAAAAGGCCCAAGCAAATCAATATCATTTAAAGACCTTCCTGACGAAGGAAAAGTCCAATTAGCGGGTCAAGCGGGGATTAGATTATCACCTGAAGATATAACCGCTAAAGAACTCAAAGACAAAGTTATGAATCAAGTTACCAGTTCACAAAACACAAATGCCTCTACTCAAGGGAAAAAGCGACAAGGTAGTCGGTAAAAATATAAGTGAGCTTATGCACTCAGGCTATCCGCAAAAGCAAAGTATTGCGATTGCGATGTCAAAAGCCGGACGCTCTAAAAAGAAAAGAAAAGGCGGAAGCTATGACCATGAGACTGTTAAAAAAGCATTAAAAAAACTATGAAACCACTTGTTGTTCTAAGCTATACTTATCTCTTCGATCCATCTGAAACATGGCCGCATCTATTTGAGTTTGAAAAACAGTTCGCAGATTTTCTATCCCAGCATGGGATGGAGGCTGAAGTTGTTAAAACAGTTGAAGGATCAGCAGGGACTAAAATGATGATTATTAGAAAAAAACAGGAGATAGTTGATCTTACACCTAAGAGGATATTTCCTCAGCGCAAGATCGGCGACAAAATTAGAAAGTTAGGCGAGGAAAAGCCTATTAAAAAATAATATGGCTAGATTATGGTCGTGCGGATTAGAGTTAGCATCACAATTAATAGAATGGGATAACGCTAGTGGTACTTTTACATTTTCGACAACAACTGTTAGAAGTGGTACTTATTCACTTAATGTTACTGGACTAATTAGTGCAGAAAGAAGATCAGTTCGTACTAATTTTAAATCCGCCAACAATAATGGGCCATTTTATTTAAGAACCTATTTTAGGGTTGCTACTCTACCTTCAGCTGAAAATAGAATTATTGCTACAATTACTTCTGATAGCATAGTCAATCAAAAAGTATATATAACTATCAATAATGCGGGAGTATTAAAACTTTATGATGAAGATGGTCAAATAACCGGAACCACTACGTTATCTGTAAATATATGGTATCGAATTGAGATTCTGTTTGATATTACAGCTGCGGCAGGTTCTCATGTAATAACTGCAAAAGTTGATGGAGTTGATTTTGCTACAGCTTCTGATAGAAATTTATCTATTGGCATACAAGGTATTGCAATTGGTGGAAATTTAGCAACGGAAGCTCAAACTACGGGAAATTGGTTTTTTGATGACATCGCTATTAACGATTCAACTGGTTCTTTCCAAAACTCTTACCCCGGAGCTGGATCAATAGTTCATTTAAGACCAAATGCTACGGGAGATAACTCTGAATTATTTAAATTTCCTAATTCAGGAGAAAGTAATTATCAGAATGTTGATGAGGTTACACCTGATGATGCGACTACTTATAATTATTCTGATTTTGGAGGAGAGTTTGGAAATACAGATGATTATAATATTGATAATGCTCCAGCTTCGATAGGCGCAACAGACGATATTAATTTAATTTCCGTTGGAGTAAGGTATAACGGTGAAGGAGCTAGTGCTAATGCAGGGTTTAAAGTAAGAGCCAAAAAAGCCTCTGCAGGAACAGTTTTGGAAAGTGCAGAAATAATACCTGCCAATACAACTTGGGTAACTAACACCAATGCTGTTCCCAGAAATTATTCCCTGACTCTTTATCAGACTCCAGATAGCGAAAGTTGGACAAAGGCATTACTTGACACTTCGCAAATTGGAGTAAAAATAACAACAAGTGATACTAATGCAGCTCAAATATCAACCCTATGGATGTTGGTTGAGTATAGTCCAGCAGTTGGTGGAGGAGAAGTTTTATCAGTTGACTATATCGGTGGAGAACCGAGTGGAGTTGTAGTAACTCAAATATAAATATGTCTGACGAAAATTCCATACAGGATAAAAATCAAAATTGGTCATTGCTTGGAGCTTCAGGCACATCAGGAACCGCTGAAACAAGACGGGCTATTATTAATGATAGTGGGGAATTAGTAACATCAGCTTCTTTATCCGGTGCCACTATTACTGTAGGAGATATAAATACAGTAGGAACAATCGGCGTGATTGAAGATGGAACAATATCGATTTCAGGCACAGTCCCAGTTTCAGGAAACTTCGCAGGAGGTTCAATTGTTGTAACGGTAGGTACTATAACAGCGGGTACAATTGATACTCTTAAAGATGGAACTGTAACAATATCTGGAACTGTGCCGGTTTCTGGAACAGTCGTAACTACAATGGGTGATTTGTCCGGTGGGACAATAGACTTATTGTCCGGTGGTACGATAGATATGCTAAAAGCTGGAACGATTGACGTTTTAAAAGCGGGAACTTTAACCGTTATTCCAAATATTCCAGGTGGAACTGTCGGGGTAGTTTCAGAGGTTACTTTACTGAAAGGTGGCACAATCTCAACGATCTTAGACGGTGGTACAGTCAAAAACCAACTTGCTGGGACTATTACAAAGTTGCTTGGTGGGACATTAGATACAATACCCAACATTCCAGGAGGTACAATCGGTGTATTATCTTCTTTAACTACAGGTTCTGTGGTTGTAACAGCTGGAACAACAACTGTTTCAGGTACTGTACCAGTGTCGGGGACAGTAACCACTACAATGGGGGATTTAACTGGAGGGACTATTGATCTCATATCTGACGGAACTTTAATAACAAAGATGGCATCGGGTACGCTTAATGTTGGAACTATAACAGTATTACCTAATATTCCAGGCGGAACAGTAGGTGTAGTATCTGAAGTAACATTATTTAAAGCAGGAACGGTATCTAATCAATTAGCTGGGACTATATCAACTATTTTAAATGCTGGAACTACACAAAATATTCTTGCTGGAACAATATCAAATGTTCTTAACGCAGGTACAACGCAGAATATTTTAGCGGGTACTATAACCAAACTTTTAGGCGGTACAATTGACAATCAACTGGCAGGGACTATCTCTACAGTTTTAAATGCTGGAACAATCGCTAATCAGCTCGCAGGAACTATCTCTAATCTTTTAGGCGGAACATTAAACATAGGAACTATTAAACTAGATGGAAGAACTGGAAGAAATATCTTAACTTATGGAACTACATTCGGTGGAACTGCCGCTGCTTACGGAACCCTTATCGGATCAGCTTCAGTTGGATCAGGAACATCAACTTGGATCAATGACGTATCGATTGTTAATAACGTTGGAACTATTACCACACTAGTTGGTTTTGGGACTGCTCTTAATGGTAGTTCAGTCCTAGCCAAAGGTAACTTTGGGGCGCAAGGCGGTATTCAAAAATCATTTCCGCTTCCTGTTAATGCTGGAATGACTAATCAGGACTTAGTCTGCTGGATTTCAGCTGCAAGCACGATTGATGTTAACGTTAGTTATTTCATATCAGCTTAAACAATCTAAACTATGATAAGTTTTTGAAAGGAAGCTTAACATGATCAAGGATAACAATCATTATTACAACAGGAATATATAGAGCATAAACAAAAGGAGTAATTAAAAGTAAAAGTAGTTTTTCATACCATTTCGAGTCAGACCAAACATTAAGAAAATCTAACATGATCATATTATATATTATAGGGTAATAAAAGTCAAATGGCAGTATCAGCAGCTAATTTAACTTCGGGAGTTGACGCTGATGGTAATAGTTCTTCAACTACAGCTTCAATTAGTCCTACAGGAAATAGGTTGATTTTGGCAACGGTCGTAAGCCGTACAGGAATAACAGCAAATCCAAATCAACCCACACTTTCTGGAAATGGATTAACTTGGGTTGCAATAGGAAGTGTTATTCACGATGACGCAGGATCAACACGAAGGAGGGTTACATTATTTCGTGCTATGGTGGCAAGTCCCAGTGCTGGGGCGGTTACTATTGATTTTGGCGGACAAAATCAAACGAATGTAGTCTGGGTAATTGACGAATGTGCTGGGGTAGATACAAGTGGAACTAACGGATCAGGTGCGGTAGTTCAATCGGCAACCAACGTTGATACTTCAGGAACTGGAACTACGCTTACTGTAACTCTTGCAGCTTTTGGTAGTGCAGATAATGCAACTTACGGGGCGTTTGGTGATACTGACGCAACTGTTGTCACAACGGCTGGAACAGGTTTTGCAATAGTAGGGGAGGAGACGACCTCAACAGCAGTTGGAGCTACAACAGAATTTTTAGTCAGCAATGATACTACAGTAAATATGACATGGGCATCTGGTCTACAATTGGGTGGAATTGCTGTTGAAATAAAAGCAGCAGCAGAAGCAGGGGTTACTATTAGACCGCAAAAGACACTACTCGGTGTCGGTGTTTAATATGTTATACTTATTTTAATGAGGGTTGCTGATTATGTTATAGATTTTCTCTACAAAAAAGGCGCTTCATATATCTTTACACTTGCAGGCGGCGGGGCAATGTTTTTAAATGACGCTGTAGCTCAACACAAAAAGATCAAATATATCTGCTGTCATCACGAACAGGCGTGTGCGATGGCGGCAGAGGCTTATGCCAAAACAAATAATAAACTAGGTGCAGTAATGGTCACGTCAGGCCCAGGATCGACTAACACAATTACAGGATTGATGGAGGCGTATCAGAACTCAATCCCGGTGTTTTTTATCTCCAGTCAGGCTAAAAGGTCACAAATGAGCAGTAGTTTGCGTCAATTTGGCGTTCAAGAGGTTGATATTATTTCAATAGTTAACAGATTAACTAAATATGCGGCGGTAGTTGAAAGACCAGAGAATATCAGATTTTACTTGGAAACGGCTTATTTTGAGGCAAAAACAGGCCGACCTGGGCCTGTTTGGTTGGATATACCACTAAATGTTGCCGCTTTTGAGATAAATCCGAATAATTTAAGAAGTTCTAATTTAAGAGAAGAATATCCAATAATTGACGAAAACATTGAAAAAGCTGTCAAAATGCTTAAATCTGTCAAAAAACCAGTAATTGTTGCTGGCGGCGGGATAAGATTATCTAACGCTGTTGGAGAATTAAGACAATTAGTTGAAACATTTAAGATACAAGTCGTTACCCCGCATATGGGAGTTGATTTATTTGAGTTTGATCATCCGTATTATGTAGGAACGGGTGGTGTAAAAGGTCAACGGGCGGCAAATATAGTCTTACAGAATGCAGATTTGATACTTTCAATAGGTTCACGCCTTGCGGTGGCATTTACGGGACATGAATATAGCAAATTTGCGCCTAAAGCTAAAAAGATTGTTGTAGATATAGATAGATTTGAACACTTAAAAAAGACTATAAAAATAGACTTGTTTATTGAACAGGACGCTAAAGTGTTTATTAAAGAATTATTAAAACATAAGATTGAGTTCACTAACAAGTGGATGGCTAATTGTCAGGAATTGAAGTATAAATACTACTCACGTTATCCGAAAGCCGGCGAAGATGAGATAAACATATATGATCTAATCGGTAAAATATCTAAATTGTCACGCCAGCGTGACATTTATATTACCGATGCCGGAACTACAACTTACGTTTTAACTCAAGCAGTAAGATTGAAAAAAGATCAAAGAATTATTGTCCCAGGCGCAACGTTGGCAATGGGATATAACTTACCGGCGATTGTTGGAACTTATATGGCTGATCCGCAAAGAATTATTTGTATTACAGGCGATGGATCGTTTCAGACTAATATTCATGAACTTCAGACAATCATTCACCACAAGATACCAGCGAAGATATTTGTGACCAATAACGGCGGATATCAGGCTATAAGAAATACACAACGTGGGTATTTTAATGATAGGTTTATCGGTGAAAGCGCAACCTCTGGGATATCTTTTCCAAGCCTTGAAAAGATCACAAGAGCTTACGGGATAAAATACTTCAAGATTAAAGACAACTCTCAGTTGGAAGAATTTGTCGAAAAGACGTTAAATTACAAGGGAACGGTGATTTGTGAAGTAATCTGTCCGTTTTGGCAGGACGTAGTGACAGTATCATCTAAACGGCTTCCTGATGGGCGGATGGTGTCTTTGCCGATAGATGATATGGCACCATTTTTATCAGACGAGGAGAAGCAGGAAATTGCTAAAAAACTTGACGAAGTTTAAATAGTATATTAATCTTTAATCAGTAGGAAAAAGCCTACCGATTCCAACAAAACTAGAAAGGTTGGGAAAGGTGGGCTTTTTTTGTCGAGGAGTCCAGTTAGAAGTTGGAACTCTCGAAAGGGGGTGGTAAACATGAGTGGAGATTTTTTTTCAAAAGATGAAGAAAAGGCAGCTCCGGTGGAAACACCAACGGAAGCGCCAAAAGTAAAAGTAGGGGAGGCTGAATATTCTCAGGATGAGTTAAGCGATTTAGTAGGTTTAGGCAAGTTGGCTAAAGAAGCCGAGACTAAATACAACACTAAATTAGACAGAGTTTGGCCTGAATATGGAAGAAGCCAGAATAAGGTTAAAGAGTTGGAATCTCAACTTGAGGAACTAAAAACCAAGAAGGAAGAACCGGCACAAGACCTTAATCCAGCAGAAGTCCAACAGGCAAGGGAAGCAGCCAAAAAGATAGGGATTGTGACTGAAGACAAGTTTGACGAGTATCTTGATAAAAGATTTAGAACTCGTTATCTTCAGGAACGGTCGGCTGAGAAATTACTAGAGGAGTGTGAGGGATATGAAGGAGAAATTGATGGTAAAGATGGCAGGCCGGCGTTCAAAAAAGAAACAGTCCTTAATCACATGGTTGAAACAGGTATTAAAAATCCTGAGAGGGCATATAAAGACCTTTATGAGAAAGAGTTGGACGCTTGGAAAGAAACACAGTTTGAGAAAATGAAGAAGCCGGGGTTTACGTCACAAACGGAAACAACCGGGGCTAAATTTCCAAAAGAGGAGAAAGTAACTGATAAGAACTTGAGATCGGCTCTTGAGGAGGCTTTATACGGTAAGGGTGGGTAAGATTGAGTTAAAAGTTTAAAAATTAATTAGGAAAGGGGGTGAATATTATATGGCTATAGTGATTTCGGACGTTAGTAACGCTCTGCAAAAAGTTATCATGCCTTATATTAGGGATAACTTTGACAAGAAAACGATTCTGCTTGACCAATTAAAAAGGAACGCAAATGTTACGTTTATGAACGATAACTTCTATGCTCCTGTTCGATCTACCAGAAATACGGGTTTGGCAAATCTTGCAAATGATGGAACCAAACTTCGTGCTGGCAAGTCGGGCATTAGTCAGGCAAGCGTGGCAGTAAAAATCTTAACTGGAACATTCGATATCTCGAAGTTGACCATTGATGCTACCAAAACCGCCAAAGGTGCAGTTGAAAATCAATTGACCTGGCAGGCCAAACAGTTGGCATCAGATTTTGCTAAAAACGTAAACAGACAGATGTATAGTGATGGTGTGGGAGTTGTGTCAGAAGTTGCCTCCTCTGCAGGAACAGCAACCTTCACGATTCAGCAACCTTCCTCGTCTTTGGATGATGGACGCTCGACTGATTGGTATGGAACCGTAAACGGCGACATTTCGTATTCTAAATACCTTTTTGCTGGACAAGGCATTGGTATTGGTACGGCAGCCGCTTATTGCGGAACTATATCTTCAGTTACAGGCAATACCGTTGTATTGACAGTAGGTACTCCATCAGTTGCAAATGATGCCATCTATTTAGTAGATGGATCAAATTCGGCTGCGGGTACTTCAGAAATACAAGGATTGCGATCAGCGTTGTCAACAACGACAGGAACATCGCTTTATGCAGCACTTGCACGATCTACTCAGGGTTGGACTCCACAAGTTGGGACAGTCAGCGAGGCACTTACTTTATCAGCAATTGAGGATAAGTATTTGTCAGCAGTTGAATATGCCCAAGTTGGTGATCAATATGCCATCTTTGTCAACAAATCATTGTTTAAAAAATATGGCGACATATTAACAGCAATGAGACGAACAGTTGATAAAACCCAGTTATTGGGTGGATGGACAGGATTGGAGTTTGCCGCAGGGAATGGAACGGTAGGAGTATTTTTGGATTTTGACGTTCCAGATGGAGAAGTTCTTATTGTCAATCTTGATACTTGGACACTTTGTCAGGTATCTGACTTAGATTGGCTTGAGTCTCCGTCTGCGGGTGCATTAGTCAGAACCACCGACTATATTACCTATCAGGCAACGATGGTCTGGTTTATGAACTTACTATGTGTTTCGCCAGGGGCGAATGGTAGGTTAACGCAGAAGACTGATTAAAAAGGCGGATTTTGGCGGCGCCTCGACAGGAAATGGCGGGGAAACAATAAGCCCGTAACAAGTACCTGACCGCCAATTAGGGGGGATAAGATTGATTAAAGAGTCCTAATAACAAACACATATTTTCCAATCTGGTATGTTGAAGACCTTTTAATTTGACGGTTCAAGTCCGTCACCCCCCACCAATATGGCATTAACTAAAAATCAAATAAGAGATCACAAAAAATATTTTGTTGAACGGGGGCAGGAGGGATTTAATCCTAAGTGGAACAAGATGGTCGTCAACGAGGTGATCGCTGAGGCGGAGGCAATGAAAAAAAGAAGGGAAAAGACGTTTGAAAACAAGATAAGAGAACGGGCAAGTGCAGTTGCCTCATACCTAAAGTCAGGAATGATCAACTCAGGAAGACCGATAGAAAGATACTTAGGTAAAAAGAACTTAGCCTATTTACAGGGACAAAAGATAGTTGAGGTAATAAAAGGAAAATCAAAGCAGTTGTTAGAAGTTAATAACTAAATATGACACCGGAAGAAAGACAAAGACTTCAGGCGATGCGGGAGCTTGGGACAATGAACCAGGCACAGGCGTTGGCTTATTTTGAGCTTCTTAAGAAAGAAGAGGAATCTTCAGAGGTTCAACTGCCAGTTCCAGTAGCGCCAGTAGTCGAAGGACCAAAAAAGAAAGCTAAAAAGTAGTTAGAAATTATAAACTTTTTAGGGAAGGGGGTGAATAGCTTGTTAGAGTCTATTTGTAAATTATGCGAAAAGAAATATAAGGTTTTTAGATATTTAGTTAAAAGTGGACAAAAATTTTGTAGTTTTGAGTGTTATTGGAAAAGTCTTAAAGGTAGACCAACTTGGAATAAAGGGAAGAAATGTTCATCAATATCAAAAGGAAAGTTGGGTAAAACTACTGCTAATAAAGGTAGGGTTTTTAGCAAAGAGTGGCGTGATAAATTAAGTAGGGCATTAATGGATAAGAAAGTATCATTAGAAGCAAGAAAGAAAATGAGTTTAGCTAAAAAAGGTTGTAATTCACCAATGTTAGGAAAGCATCATAGCGAAGAAACTAAAGCAAAATTAAGAGAAATTCGTTTAAAACAAAAATTTACAATAGAACAAATAAGAAAATCTTTGATTAGACGACCAATGTCAAGTTTAGAAATTAAGGTTAAAAAAGTTATTGAAAAACATAATCTACCTTATAAATTCGTTGGTAATGGTAAGTTTTGGATAGAACGTAAAAATCCAGATTTTATTAATATTAATGGAGAAAAAAAAGCAGTTGAAGTTTATTGGAAAGAACACAAAGATAAATTTAGAGGAAATTCAGAACAATGGATGAAAAATCGACAAAAAATATTTAATAAATATGGTTGGCAAATAATATTTTTAGAAGCTAAAGAGTTAACGGAATTACAAATTATAAATGCGTTATCGAAAGGGGGTGAATTACAATTAGCATAATTGTTATTTTATGTCTCCTGGACTTAAAAAACACTATCCAGATGTTAGATTTTCTGGAAATAAAGTAACACCAGATGAGGTGGATGAATACGTTTATACCAATATTTACTATCCGACAGCGTCAGCATCATGGTTTGGAACAGCGGCAGCAGGATCAGCAACTCAAACGAAAGAGTTTGTAATGTTACAGCAACAGGCTGATTACACAAGAACACCGCTTTTAACAATAACTTGTGCTTCAGGAACGATTACATCAGGCACTTGTTATCTTACTGGGACTGATCAATTTGGTTATGCACAAACTGAAGAAATTAGTGCTCTAGGAACATCGGGTGTTACGAGGGCAGGAACCAAAATCTTCAAAACGATAAGCGCCGGCTCTTTGGTTTTAGCTAATACAGGAGCGCAAGGAACAGCGCTTGCCACAGCAACTTTGGGAGCAGCGATTGGTACAGCCGCAAACCAAGTTGCAAGATTTGGTTTAGGGTATAAGGTAGGGGCAGCGTCTGATGTTAAAATGGTCTCTTGGATCAATAATGGGACGGCAACGGGGATAACTGCAGGAACGGTCATCTCAACTTTGGTTTCAGCAACGACTCATTCGTTTGCAGGAACAAAGATTGTTGCAGCAACAGATGTATATACTGTCCAAGCAATTCCAACTTATAATGCAGAAGCAGAAACTAAAAACGTCTGTTCGTAAGTTGGTAATTAGAAATTAAATAGAGAAAGGGGTGAAAGAAAATGCCAGGATTAAAGAAATATCATCCTGAATTTGACAGTTATAGATCGGGTATAACCCGAAGAGATAAGGTAACCCAAGATGAAGTGGATCAATATAAGTACACTAAAGTCATCTATCCGTCAACATCGGCGTCTTGGTTCGGAACGGCAGCGGCGGGTTCATCGGGTCAAGCGAAAGCGTTTGTAATGTTGAACCAACAAGCTGATTATCCGAGAACACCGCTTGTAACGGTTACAAACTCGTCAGGTTCAATCTGTGCGGGAAGCGCTTATCTTGTAGGAACAAATCAATTTGGACAAACAATAACCGAAACTATTGCACTTTCAGGAACTGAAACTACAACAGCGGCAGGAACTCATATCTATAAAACCATCACTGCAGGAACGGTTACATTCGGGACTGCGACAGAGGAGGATGGAACAGCTACGTTAGGTGTAGCTGTGGGAACTACCGCAGGAGTTGAGTGCCGGTTTGGATTGGGATATAGACTAGGTGCGACATCAGACGTAAAAATGATAACGTGGGTTGACAATGCGACATTAACTGGTTTGAATAAAGGGACTACTAATAGTAGTTTAGTGTCGGCAACTACCCATTCATTTGCGGGGACAAAAAACCTTGCAATTACGGACATTTATATTGTTCAAGCGCTACCAACTTATAATGCAGAATACGATGCAACATATATTGCGGCATAATGCAACCTAAAAATAGCCGGTGGTGTAAAAGCTGCCGGTTATTTTTTGTTGACAAATTGTTTTTTCTCACTTATACTGTAAAAACATGAAACTTCCGGTCTGCTTCTTTACAGTCGCTCTCAACGAGATTAACCAACAATACTACAAGATGATGCGCAACTCGTTCATGAAGTTTAACAGCAAATATCCACTAATAACCTACGGGAAAGAAGATTTTGATAAAGCTACTAAAACCAAAGAGTTTATAGAAGGCGTGAATGTAAAAGACCACAAAGACAATATGTTTAGGTTGACGCCGCTTTTTGCCAAAGAGTTAATCAAAGACTATGAACTTGTAGTCAGATTAGATGCCGACCAGATTATTATGGGGGACTTTGATTATATAGTCGAACAACGTAAAAACTATGATCTAGGGACAGTTTTAAATATAAACAGGGTCGATCCTTTGCACTACAAGCCTTGCGGTGGTTGGGGAATACCGCCAAACGAATATTATAATATCGGACTGATCGCTTTTACTTCAGAAAGTTTTTTAAATCATTTATGGAAGTTGTGTAATAGTAAGTATTTCTGGCGTTTACAATATCGTGAACAGGATTTAGTGAACGTGATGGCTCACTACGGCGACTATCGGGTGAAGTGTTTTGATCATCCTAATATAGAAAATAATTATTGTGCTTTTCATGGATTGGTTGCAAAGGGTGAAGGATTACGATTTAGACTTGAAAAAGACGGTGAAAAATACAAAGTAGTTTTGCCTAAAGGCCCAGACAATTATCCAGATCATGATATGGTTATTAAGGCATATCACTTTGCCGGTGGAGAGTTTGAGAAGAAATACAACTATCATATACACTTTAAACCTGACATCGTTGATTATGTTGAATGGTTAATTTCAGATACCGGTAAGCCATATGAAAATAAATCTGAATAAAATGTGGGAAAATAGAAACATTAAAGCTGAAAACCAGTTTAATAGAGAAATTGAAAGAAAAAAACGTACTTCACGAATAGATTTAGAAACTATAGAAAAAGAAATTAATATAAGAGCACCAGAGATCGAACGTATTTTAGAAAAAATATATTACGAATTAACAACAAAAAGTTTTAAAAGTCATTCAGATAATTCTAGTTTAGGTTTAATAATATTAATTTATTTTATGTTGATTGCTATAATGATTAAACTTTTTTTAATTAAATGACACCAAAAAAATTACGAATAATGTTTTCATCTAATGCGATTTGGAGTCCTAGCGGTTACGCCCAGCAGATGCAGGACTTGCTACCATTAATTCGAGATGAGGGTTATCCTTTAGCGATAAGTAATTTTTATGGACAAGAAGGAGGAGTTTTCCTATTGGATGGTATTTTACAGTATCCTAAAATGGGTCATCCGTGGGGATCAGACGCTATGGTTGTTCACTCACAGGACTTTAACGCCGATGTCACAATCACCTTACAAGATATTTGGGTGTTGGATGATAATAATATAAGAGAGTTAAAACGTTTTTGTCCAATTGTGCCGGTTGATCACGACCCGATACCAATGGGGATATTTAATAAACTAAAACTTGCTTACAAGATAATCACCTATTCAAAGTTCGGTTTTCACCAACTTGAGAAGTTAGGTACAGCGTCAACTTTTATCCCGCATACAGTCAATACCGAGTTATTTGTTAACTCGAACAAAAAAGCAGAGATCAGAAAAACTTTAGGCATACCGGAAGATATGTTTTTGTTTGGAATGGTAGCTGCCAACAAAGACAATCCGTCCCGCAAGTCATTTCAGGAGGTATTGGATGCTTTTAAAAGATTTCAAGACAAATACCCAAATAGCGGTATTTACTTTCACGTGCTTCTTCAACAGCAAGGCGGATTTCCGATAGATACTTATGCCAACGCAATAAAAATAAAGAATATCTACAATACCCCGCCCTATACACAACTGCTTAAAGTATCGAAAGCCGACATGGTAAAAATATATAACTCTATAGATTGTCTGCTTGCTCCGTCAACCAATGGCGGGTTTGAAGTACCGTTAATTGAAGCGGGAGCGTGTGAAGTTCCGGCAATCACCAACGATTTTACCGCTATGAAAGATTTAGTTATAGAAGGCGTTACCGGATACAAGACTAAAGTAGCTTATAAACGTTATACTCATCTGCAAAGCTATATTGGAATACCAAGTGTTGACTCGCTTTATGAGAAAATGGAGGCGGTTTATGCTACGGATAGGGTTAAAATGGGTAAAGAAGCACGCAAGTTTGTGGTTGAGAACTTTGACTTGAAGACTACATTTAACACTAAATGGAAATTCTGGCTTGAACGCACGGAAAAGGAAATTTATCCCAATCTTGTTGAAAAACTTGACTAACTTTTATATCTACATTAAACTTTATTTCAAGTGATATGCAGTCTATCCCGTATGCGATCACTTTAAATATTAATTAAATTAAGGGATAAAATATTATGTCTAGTTTAAATGATCTTCACTATGCGTCTTTTGGGACAGAAGGAACGACTACTTTCCAAATTACGGGAGGTGCTTTTGCGACAGGTTTCGGAACATTTGTTATGGGGAGTGCTGGTTCAGCCGGAACAGTTACAAATACTTTTCAAGGTGTTACAAGAGGAGTTACCTTTGTTACACCAGCCTTAACCGGAACAGGAACGGCGACTTTAGCACTTATAGATAGCAAAGGTGGAACAATGATTTCACAAGCTCAAGTTGAGTCGGGAACAGCGTATTACGGAACAATCGTACCGATGACAACAGACATGACTTGGACTGCGGTAGCCAATGGAACTCAAGCCTCAGCCGCAACAGCCAGTTTTGCAGTGCATTACGAAAAATAAATTATAAGTTTAGAAATTCGACAATATGGCGAATTATCCGACTTCATTGGACTCATTAAGTAATCCGTCTGGAACTTCGACTGTAGCAGATTTTACTCATTCTGGTATTCATGGAACAGTAAATGATATTGCTGAGGCTTTGGAGGCAAAAGTTGGAGTTGGTGCAGGAACGCCGACTGCAAATAAGATTTTAGTCGGATCAGGTAATGGAACTTCAGCTTGGAGCACTACATGGAATGCCGCTACTTTAGGAAGTCCAATAATTAACGGTGGTACAATCTCAGTTACAGCAGGAACTTTATCAGGTGTGTTAGTTGGAACCTCAACTATAACAGGTGGAACGATATCGGCGGCATTGATTGGCACTTCTCAAATAACAGGAGGAAGTATTGCGGCAGCCGTTATCGGGACTCCTGCTATAACCGGCGGGACAGTGCAGAACGTACTTCTTGGGACTTCAACCATAACTGGCGGAACGGCAAGCGGAATGTTGATGGGGACTTCTTCAATCATAGGGGGAACTTTAAACAGTGTGGCAATCGGAACTCCCACAACAAATAATTATTCATACAATGCTTCATCTAATATAAGCATTACAAGTACAAGTTACACTCAGGTCAGTACGGCTAATCTTAAGGGAACCCTTACTTTAACTGGAAATTCAAAAGTCAGGGTAAGTTTTCATACTAACGTTCTTTCATCTTCTGGAACACCAACTTTTTATTGGCAGGTAGTAAGAGACCCAGCCGCAGGATCAGTAACATTATTTGATGATGTATTGACAATGGTAGCCTCAACTTATGGTAACGTTGGTGCAACTTTTATAGACGCTCCAGCTGCAGCTTCAGCTGTATATGCGATTACGGCTAAAGTCAATCAGGGAACAGCAATTCTTGCTAGTACGCCTTATTATTGTTCATTTGCATTGGAGGAAATTAAAGCAGGATAATATGATAAAACCCAAATTAGAAATTGAGAAATCAGGATATTCAGCAGGACTTGGAATAACAACTTTATGGACAACTTTTGACCAGACAGTAATAATTTTTGACGAACCATATTGTACGTTTGACGGAGGAATAGGTGAACAATTTAGCAATCGCCAAGATATACCACTTAAGTTAGAAGTTATTGAAAGTCCACGACCAAAGTTAGCATTTGTTGAATAATTTATGCTTATCAAAAGTAGAAATTTGCTTGATCAGTCAGCCGCCTTATCTTACCTTTCAACTGGCGAGGCTGTGGGTGCGGCGACTTTAAAGGTTAAAAATATCAATGCTTTTTACGCTAGTTGGGGAATACAGGTAGGAAAAACAGGCGAGGAAAAGGCAGAAGTCGTGATCATGTCAACTGCTACACCATCTGGAACATCTTTGGCGCTTGACGGAACGACACGATTTGACCATCCAGCAGATTCACCGGTTTATGCGATTAAATACAATCAGGTAATATTCAAGCGTTCTACCGCAGGAACTTCGGGCACGGCAACGGCAATGACCGACGGGACGGTTACAATTACGCCGGATTCAGACTACACGATATTCGACGACACTTCAGGTTCATCAACTTACGCTTATCAGGCGGCATATTATAATTCAGTCACAACAGAAACTTCGGCAGATTCAGACTGGATGACAACCGCCGGATATACTTTCTATTCACTTGCTAAGATCAGGGAAAGAATAAAGAACAAACTAATAAGTGCTAACTATATCAAAGACGATCTAACTATCGACAATTGGGTAAATGAATGGTTGGAAAAGATGACTAACACGGCGATTGATGTTAATAAAGACTATGCTATAGGAACGGTTGATATTGCTTACTCCGGCACGGCTGAACTTGGAACGATCACCGAAACTGATTTTAAAGAGGTGCGAAAAGTATGGTTTACAGCTGATGGAACTAATTGGTATCAGGCAACGAAAATGGACTTAAATGACTTTCAACCAAACACAACCTTTAGCGAAACACATCCTTACTTTTTCTATCAAGGGGATAATGTTATAGGCAGAAAACCAAACGAAACTTCAGGAACGGTTAGAGTTTACTATTACAAGACAAATGCGATTTTAGCCAACGATACTGATGAGTTACCCGTTGCGATGAGAAATTACACTAAATCATTTGTTGATTATTCGCTGGGACAGGCATATCACTTGGATAACAAGATTGATCAAGGTAATCTATTTACAAGTTCAGCTTTAGGTGAATTGACACAATTTAGGACAGAAATCTCCCCACGCCATAAAACAGGCCCACAGTATATAGATATTGTCGCATCGACAGACGCAGATGATTTTGAATTACTATAATGGCAGATATACAACGAATTTCTCAAATATCGGGTTTAAACCTGTATGTTAATCCATTACTAAAAAATGATGGAGATTTAATTCGTGCTGTAAATGTCACGTCAGACCAGTATGGATCAAAGACAAAACGACCGGGTTATGAAACTTATTTAGGAACAGCCAACGGATCGGCGGTTGATTCGCTTTTTTCTTTCTATAAAAATGATGGAACGACTTTTTGGAATTATCGTGCTTCTGGCGGTCTTCTCTATTATTCTTCGCAAGGAACGGGAGCATGGACGATAGCGGGAAATGGGACATTAACGGCAGGTGCCAAAGTGGGATATGCGATATTAGACAATACTTTGATTTTAGGCGAAGGGGTTTTGGCGACTCGTCATACTACAGACGGAACATCTTTTACCGATACAACGATTGCACCAGTATCAAACAGTTTCTCAATGTATCAAAATAGAATATATGCCGCTGGAACATCATCGAGTTTGTTTTACTCGACAACTGGCGATGCCACAAACTGGTCAACCGGAGGCACATCAGATTCATCATCTTTGACTATTCCGGGCGCTGGTAAACTACATTTATGTTTCACAGCCAACGATAAGGTGGTAGCGGTCAAAAACTCCGGAAAAATGTTTAAGTGGGACGGATATTCTTTAATTGATATGGCGACGGATTTAGGACCATCAAGTCCACAATCTTATGCGAAAATTGAAGATTATTCATTCTGGTTAAATAGACTTGGGATATTTGGTTATGGTGGAGCAAGACCGCAAATCTTATCAAATCCAATAGAAAAGCAAATCTATAATAATAGTGGTTCAGCAATAGTGGGTTCTACTTTTGACACAGCCCCGGCCTCTATATATAGGTATGATTACTTAGTGGCAGTTGGAACACTGACCGATGACTTTACAACTGAAACTATTAATGATGCAATAATTAAGTATGATTTTAATAAGAATGAGTTTATTAACTGGAGTTTTGCCAACTTTCCAACAGCATTTCACACATATCAAGACGAGAATGGCGTGGATCAGTTAATCTGGGGTGATTCTACGGGACAATGCTATCAACTATCAGGTACAGAAACATCAGACAACGGATCACGGATTGAATCGATTATGGAATTTATTGTTTATCTACAATTCCCAGAATATGACAAAATTTGGAATTGGTTGTGGGTAATCACTAATCCAGGGTGTGATGCTAAAATTTCAGTCGCTTTTACCGATACTTATACAAGAGCATCTCTTAACTGGATTGAGATTGGGGATTGTAGGGATGGGAATAATAGATTTAGGCTGCCTCAAAACTCACGTTCAAAGTTTATGTTTATTAAAATCTACGAATCGTCTTTGAACAAACCTTTTACGATTTATGGATTATCAGTTGACGGAAAGGTAATGCCGATATAATGAACTATAAAGATAAAGGTCTTAACCAGTTTTTACAGCCTGAAAAAGCTCCTATAGCAAGAGAGTCAATAACGACATCCTATGACTTTGATTATAAAAATGAGCGTGGTGTAGTAACTCAATCAACTTTACAATCTGAGGCACTTGGGTCAACTACACTTGCTGATGGGGCTGTGACTGAAGGCAAGATTGCTAGTTTTGCGGTAACTTCATCTAAAATTGGCACAGCGGCAGTTGGAACAACGGCACTTGCTGGATCGGCAGTAATCGCAAGTAAAATTGCCGCAACTGCTGTAACCAATGCAAAGATAAACGATTTTGATTTTGCCAAAGGAACAGGTGTCATATCGGTTGCATCAGGAACAATCTCTGGAATACTTTTGGGAACGTCACAAATCACCGGAGGCACGTTAGCAGCAGCTTTAGTTGGAACATCGACTTTAACAGGTGGGACGGTTAATCCGACCGTTTATCAAACTGGTGGAACGGTTGGAACAAATGGAACAGTTATTTATATTAAGACAGTCGATTTTTCTGGTAGTGCAACTACATCAGGAACTGTGATTTTTAACAATGGTATCGCAATATCAATTACCTAAAAAACTTGACGATTATTTGGTTATAAATTATTATTTAGATAAGTTTATTTTCTTATGATTAATCCTAATTTAAGCACAAACTTAAAAAGCGATCTTGCACAAGGACACAATGTCGGCGATATAGATGTAGGTCCTGATAATATCAAATACCGCTGGAGTGGGGCTTCATGGGAGCGTGAGCCAACCCACATGCAGTCTGCCGCAATTCAATCTCAAGACCCGATGTATATGGCGCAACAGGCATTGAAGTTCCAACAGGAAGCCAACAAGCCGGCGATTGCTTCATATGAGGCGGCAATACCAGAGGTCACACAAAAATATGCGACCCAGAGAACTGCCTATCAGGGACAGATTGAGCCCTTAAAACAACGTTATCAGTCATTACTTGATGAAATAAAAGGTATTTATGGAACACAGATTAACAGACAGACTTTAGCAACTGGTCGTGAGATGGGCAAACGTGGAGTGTTACCGTCTTCAGGTTTGTTTGAACGTGAACTTAACTTGGGACTTGAACCGATAGCATCGGAGCAGGCAGCAAAAGTTCAACAGACAGGACTTGCACAAGAGGCAGATATTAGAGATATACAAAATGCTATAGCGGCACTTACTCCGGCTGAAACCGCAGAACTTCGTTCAATTACAAATGCTATAGCTCAACTTCAATCAGGAGCTGGAGCATCAGCTTTATCAAGCGGATTAAGTTATGCTGGTTTAGCACAACAACAACAGCAACAAGCTGAATCTAACAGATTAGCGCAACTAACTTATGAATTAGGTGAAAAGAAACAAAGTTGGGAACAATCGCAAGCTAATTTCAATCGCTTGATTGAATTAGCAAAGGCTTATGCTTAAAGTTAAAATAATAAAAAATGGATAAAAAAAAACTATTTGATTTTCTACAAAAAGCAAAAGGAATGGGCTATTCTGAAGATGATATTTTAAGTGTTCTTTTGGCAACAAACTTATTACAGAAAGGACAAGGGCAATCTATAAGTGGGCAATCAGCTGGTTTAAATAGTGGAAGTAATATGAGCGTTGGTAATATACCAATAACGCAAGGTTTTGGTCAAAAGTCGCCTTATGATGTTTTTTCAGGTGGGGTGAATTACGGAGTAGATTATGCGGTAGGTCAAGGAACACCGGTTAAAGCACCAGAAGGAGAATGGCAGATTGAGGAGGTCGCCGGAGGATCAAAGCGAGGATTTATCGGTAATCGTGAAAATCAAGGTTATGGGAATACGATTGTAATAAAAAATATTAACACAGGTGAAAAGATAAGAACATCACATTTGTCGCAGATAAATGTAAAACCAGGTCAGACTATACAAGGTGGTGAAGTATTAGGTTTATCAGGCGCAACTGGTAATGTTACAGGCCCACATACTGATGTTGAATATAGAAATAAACTAGGGGCATTAGCAGATATATTAAAAACTGGTTATGGTAGGCAGTTGTTTGCACAAAAATAAGCTATGGATATAGAAACTAAAAAACAGCTATTTAGAACACAAGCACAAAAGATGGGTTTTTCTGTTGATGATATTGCAATGGCTGAACAAATAATAGGAGCAGGAGGAGATAAAGCAGAAAAAGAAGCTATTGCTTTAGAATCTTCACGGTTTGAGCTTGAACAAAAAAAGAAAACACCAGAAGAACTCGGCGAAGAAGAAGCATTAACAGAAATTACGAAAAAAAAAGCTCTAAAGAGAGCTGGAATTGGCCTAGAAACAGAAGTATCAGCTGAGGAAAAAAAACAACAAAAGAAACTTCGAGATGTAGCCTCTGCAGTTGATCAACTTGAAGAAAATTATAATCAACTTGAAGTCAAAGGACCGTGGGTTGGTGATGTGGCTAAATTATTTTCAGGTATTACAAGAGGGAAAATGAATCCACAAATTAGAGATTATGAAGCCTTGCGTAAAAGTATGATTGGTCCATTGGCAAGAACAATATCAGGAGAAGTTGGAGTTTTAACAGATCGTGATATTGCAAGAGCTGAGGATTTATTACCCAAAGTTGAAGATGCTCCTGAAGTTGTTAAAAATAAACTTTACAATTTACGAAGAAGAATAGGAGAAATGAGTGGAACAAAGACAGAAAAGAAAAGACCATCATTAGAAGAATTATTTAAATAATATGGATTTAAGACAAAAAGTACAGGCGGCAAAAGACGCTGGATATTCTGATGAGGAAATCTCCCAATTTCTTCAAAAAAGAGGAATAAATGCTTCTGTGTCAGAAGTTGAACCTGTTCAAGGATATAAAAAAACTACAAGAGGTGTTTCCGATGTTTTGAAAATGCTTGGATTGGGTGCAATTCCTACTATTGCCGGAGCGGGTTATGAGGCGGTTCGTGCAGGAAAACAAAGAATTACAGGTGAAAATCAATACGTTAATGAACAAGGACAACCAGTAGAAAATCCTTTTCTTTCCTATGAAGAAATGGGTAAGGCTCGAACACAACCAGTTGAACAAATAGGACGACAAACTGCGGGACTTGCCGCTTATGGAATACCATTTGGTGGCAATATACCAAGAATGGCACTTCAAGGGGCGGGGAGATTTGCAGGATATACTGCTTCTCAACCAGAATCTAATTTAAAAGACATAGCAAAAGCTGGTGTAACTGGGGCTGTTGTTGAACCAGGATTAGGATTATTAGCTAAAACTATCCCAAAAATATTTAAACCATTTAAAACGGTTGGAGAATATCGTGCTGGCAAAATAGCAGAAGCTACTGGTAAAACAGTATCCGGTGATAAGATAATATCAGCTTTAGAAAAAGGAGCACGTGAAGTTTCGCCAACCGCAAAGATGAGTTATGATAGATATTTAGAACAAGCAAAACAAATGTTTAAGGGTAGACAACTAACCGTTGATGAAGTAATAAAACTTAACCAAGGAGCAAATGATGCTTTTACTGCTGCCGGTAGAGTTGGTAAAGCGTCAGTTGCTAAATTCAATAAAGTATTAGGTGATGTTTTAAAATCAGAACTTAAAATAACCGCACCAGATGTAGCGAAAGCTAACGAATTATTTAAAAAACTTTATGGAACTCAAAGAGCATTAAAAACTGGGATACCAAAAGCCGCAATCGGAGTTACTGGTGGAGCGGCTGGATATTGGTTAATGAATAAATTATTAGGAAGACAATAATGTTAGAAAACTTTTTAATTTTTGGAATTGTAGTTTTTTTATTATTATGCCTTGCTTATTATTTAGGAGATAAAGAAACTATATAAATAATAACATACCATGAACAAATTTACTGATTTTATTACCAAATACAATAGTAGATATGTAGAAGTGGTCGACCCAAACGCCTATGCGCAGTGTTTCGATCTTGTATTACAATGGTGCATTGAACTAGGTATCCCAAAAAACATATTTCCTTTTGCTAACGCTTACCAAATTTATACCAATTATGGACCAAACCAATCTGTTTATTTTGATCGTATTTATAATTCTCCTGATGCTATTCCCAAGGAGGGAGACATTTTAGTTTGGGGTAATTCCTATAACTACGCCGGAGGACATACGGGAATCTACAAAAGCGGGGATATTTGGACTTTTACTGCCTTTATCCAAAACGATCCATTCAAAACTCCATCCCATTTAAAAACCTATAACTATAATTATGTTTTAGGATGGTTAAGATATAAAAATTATATCTCACAACCCACAGTCGAACAGCTTGTCAAATCAATCAAAGATAAAATCAATACAAATATTAGCGATACGGAGTTTAGACAGTGGACTAGAAAGCTTTTGAACGTTTGAGAGATAGAATTGGCAGAGTATATGACAAGAGTGCTAATATGAAAAAAACTAAAATCTATTTACCAAAAAAGCAGTGGAAAAAGTATAAAAACGGTACGATTGTAAGTTGGACTAGCACTGACATTAACGGACAAACAATAACAATAACGACAGTATGAAATTGAGCAAGACAGAAAAGAAAATAAGACGGAGAACAAAGTATAGAGTAGAGAAAGTTTTGCCGACATCATCTTGGATGCTCAAGTTCCTAGAGTTTTGGAAAGAGATAGAAAATACGGTTATCAATTATAGGAAAAGGAAAAATGAAGAAAACAAACAATACATTTGAGATCTTCCTTTATCATAATGCAATTCCGCTTATAACTTCAGCGATAATAATTGCCTTATCTTGGGCTAGTCTTGGCGGCCAGATTGCTCTTCTTAATCAGAAGGTTGATTATCTTGTTAAAAATCAACAGGAATATTTTGATAGGAATAAGGAAGTCCAAATCAGGATAGGAGAGATACAGGTCAAGATGAAAGAATTAGAAACGATATTAGGAAGAAGGTGATAGCTATGAAAAATCCTAAACTTGAAGGTCTGAAAACATCAGTTAGGATGATTTGCCTAGCGGTACTTGGATTTGTAATTGAGGCAGTTTCCGAGAAGCTGACCAGAACCAATTTACCCCTAAAGGAAATCCTTATTCCAGTTCTTATCTATTTTGACAAGTTTGTCTTTGAAAAGAAAAAAGAATATCAAGCTAGAAGATTTGATGTTCCTTTCTGGTTAAATTTCAAGATGCCGTTTTAAATGGAAAAACTACGCTCTTCTCAAGAGGCGGGGGTAAATCCTGAGAAATACTGGATCAGAGCAGTTTGTTTTGATTGCGGTTGGCAATCTGAACTTCCTTCAACTCTTCTTAGATTGGTTAACGATACAGAACTATTGCGTGATGTTGCCTTACTCCATGAAGAAAGATATGACCACAGGGTTACAATGTTTTCTACAAAACAAAAATGAAAGAAATTCCAACGGTTTTTACTCCTGAAAACGTGGCATCACTTTGGGATTTCGGTCTTTATGCTATTGGTCTTGCTTTCAGCAAAAATGTTCGGGATTGGTGGATGCGGGTTAATAGAGGCAGATGCGCTTATGAATACTATGATGAGAGGCGGGGTTGGCAGACTTGCAACCGACCCGCCAAACATGTTCACCATATTACGGCTGATGGCTGGGTCAGAGATCACGGCGGAGATTCGGACGCTGAAATTGGTATGCCGCTTTGTCAACTTCACCATACCAAAAACACATCAGACGAGGAACACTCCAGAGACTTTGCCTTCCACCCCGACATAGGTGAAGCACACAAAGAATACCGTGAGTGGAAAAGACAATCAAGCCATATGAGTGCAATTTCGGGTAAAAGAGTGGATTCAAGAAACTCTCCCTTTGCTAAAGCAGTTGCCAAGCATCGGGATAAATCCAGACGGGATGAGAGATACTGGGCGGGGACAGAAGATATCGACAGGCACTATAAACAGAAAATGCAGGATAAAGCTACAAGTTATATAGCCAAGCACCCAAAAGACAGAAAACCTGTCAAAAAAAGATGAGAGAACAAATGAAAGGCTTACAGCCTAAACAGTCTAAACAATCTTAATGTCTTGTTTCTTTCTTAAGAGAAGATTGAATAGTTTTTTCCTCTATGAGCAAGAAAATCCCTTACGATAAAATCGCAGTTAAACTCGTTATAATCTAGGCTTTCTGAAAATCTCCGTAGGTCTTAGTCACCAGGTCTGTCTTTACAACTGTTCTACGGCTTTTATCTCCTTCCGATGGACTTGATATGATCTCACCTTCGGGGTTCAGGACGGTTTTCTTTCATCTGGTTAGAACCTTTGCCCGTTCTCCTTCTTCGGCTGTTCGTAGCAAAGCTCAGCCACCTATATTATAATGTACTATGGAAGTGGTTGAGGCAGGTATGGCATCGTATTCCTGCCGCCACTTCCTTAACTTTAAAATACTAATATTAGGAATGCAAGATGTCAAAATAATATTAAACTATATCAAGTGTTTTTTTAGCCTTGAAGATTTTTTTTACCGTAGAGAAATTCCGATTTCCGAAAATTTTTGTGAACAGATTTCATATATAAGTGTTTTCCAAAGGCATGACATTCTCTATCACAAAATTGACGTTTGTATAATTTGAGCCTAGCAGGAATACGATATAAGACCTTTTTACAATAAAAACACTTAACTTTTATTCGGTTATACCTATTCTTGCGGGATTTATGCGGTTTATTGATAACAGTTTTTATGCCTTTTTTTCTTTTTTCGTATATTTCTTTGTCTTTTGGATTTTGCCATGTATCATATACTTCAGGATTTTTCATTCTTTTTAATCTCCAACACCCACTCCAAAGCCTTTTTAAACCCTATATCTTGATGATATACCCATTCACTCATAGGTCTTGGGCCTTGATAAAGACCTCTTTTTGCTATTTCTTCAGGATGATCTAGAACCTTATACTTTTCTAGTTCTTTCTGTATCTGTTTTTTAGTTTTCATTTCTTTATTTATTTGGTTTAACTTCTAATTCCCTACCCTTTTTTATTTCTTTCTTTTAGTATCTCTTCCCTCTGGTCTTTTAGGATAGAGCGGATAAAGTCCTTTAGTTCTCTATTTTTAATATCAGGAACCAAACCTCTACAACAGAAAAATTTACCATCTAGATCTTTTTCCCAGTTTTTCATCTTCTCTGTATAATCTTTATTCATAGGCAACTCATCTCTAACTTTATCTATTAGTTTATTAGCCTGTTTTTCTGTCAGGTTATTACGTTTAGCTGATTCTTCTATTATTTTCCAGCCATCTTCATCTTCTTTTAATTGTTTAATTTTATTTCTCATTATTTATTAGTTTTAATTTGGAAATCTTTATATAGTTCCCGCTCTTTTTCCTTACGAGCTTTTGCTGCATCTAACTCATTTCTAAAAAGACCTATAAAAATATTTTTCCCATTATTATTTATTGTGGCTTTCCATCTTTTTTGTGATTGAAACCAATGGACACCTTTATATTTAGAGGTTTTTCTAGAAATATCCCATCCTATTCTATTGTGTGAATTTTGTTGTGAAGATGCGAATCGTAAATTATTTTTTTGATTATCCAAACCGTTCCTATTGATATGGTCTACAGATTGGTTTTTACTAGCTTTCATAATCACACGGTGCATGTATATAGTCTTTTTATCTTTATTTGCAATAGCATATTTACTTTTAGTGTGAATCCCCATCGTAGCTAAACGCCAATGAAATTTGTTAAGTGCTTCAAAAAGTTCATCGTCTACTAAAGTAAAATGGTCTTTGTTTAATTTTATTTTCTTCATATTAACTTTCTCTTTAACTTATCTAATATTTGTTTTCTGAACTCATTTCTGACTATGGCGTGTGCATTTTTATAAGTAACTGATCCACTCCCAGTTGCTGAGTTTTCTCCTTCATCTTCCATCTCTCCTAACGCTTTTAATATCTCTTTTATTATCTCCCGTCTGTAAGATAAAAGCTCTTGGCGGAGAAGGTCATGTATTTTTTGTGATGTTTGTAATATATCAAATCCTTTATTCGGATGATTTAGAAAAAACTGAAACTCGCCAATTATATCTTTGATTTTTTTATAGATTATTTTATCCTCTAGTTTTCCCATAGGTTATTTAATATAAACAATAATTCCCTTATGTGTTTTAACTTCTTCGGTAATTTGCTCAATATAATGACTTTTATTTTTAACTCTGATAACTTGCATAACTTGGTTGACTTTATACATTTGCTGTGCTCTTTTATTTAAATATTCATTTAGTCGTCTGTATTTTTCGTACAAAACATCGTCTATACTAATGGCTAAATCTAATGCTTTTAATCTTTTTTTACTTAATCGTATATATTTCTTTTTTTTATCCTCTAAAGACTGTTTCATACTTCTAATTCCCTACCCTTGTGGGGGGGTTAATCTTCTTCTTTATCTTAACTAACTTTTTAAGACATTTTTCAGAACAAGCGTCATATAATCCACCCTTTTCTTTACCTCCCTGATGGTACTCTTCTAATCGTTTCCCATTGTCTATAATTACCTTTTTACAATTAGGATTGTCACAAACTATAATTTTGTGTTCTATTTGCTGATATGGTATTTTTTCTATATATTTTGTTTTCATATAAAGCATCACCTACTTCTAATTCCCTACCCTAATTAACTTTTAACTATTTTTTAGCTTTTACATTAGGATCTACTGGTTTTCCTACCATGTCAAAACCACACTTATCACACTCAACAGATTTTAATTCTTTTATGTCTATGAAAGCTACAGCTATCTCTCTTCCACATTTTGGACATGCAAATTCTTTTGCTTTTGATTGTTTCATATATTTTCTTAACTTTTAACCTTCTCCAACTTCCTAATCTCTCTATTTATCTCATCAACCATTTTCTTATGCCTTTGGGCTTCTTTGGTACATCCTCTTATCCCCCCATTGTGCCACTCTATAAATGTTTTCTGGTAGAGATAAAGCATCAGAAGCCAAAGACCAACTAAAAGCAAAATAAAGAGAACTGCATAGGGGATTATCATATTTTTCCTAGTTTTCCGCATTTATGACAAATTGCTCTGGTAAAAAATCCATCACTTGTTGCTTCAAAATAATGATCACATTCAGGTTTATAAATAATTGGTTTTTTTTTCTTACATTCTCTAATTTTCTTTTTTACCATCTAAATAAATAGCAAAATTTATAACAGCAGACCATCTAATATCTATTGGATATCGTTTATCAGGATAATGTTTTTTTAACCATTCCATAGCTATTTGATTAAAAGTTTTAGTCCTTCGGTTAATCGCCAATATTGCCATATTTTTTCTTTTTAACTTTGATTAATTGCTGATTTCCACAATTACAACAAACCTTATGAGATTTACCAAATATTTCAGTTTTTCTACAATAACAATGATCACATTTACTTTTTGTCTCACTATAATAAGGGTATGAGTAACTATTAACAACGTCTGTAGGAGTAATTTGCTTGAAAAAGCATTGATGATAACCCGAATAATATTTTCTACAAGTTGGACAGTGATTCATTTTTTAATTTCTTTAAAAATACGTAAAATTGCCTTGCCGTAAAACAACCAGTCATCTCTGCTTTTTTCATAGGGCAGATTACTTTCGGTTTCGTTTACTTTTCTATATCTGAAAACCATTCTGAAAAATCTTTCTCCTTCACTAGCGGTTATTTTGTTTTTTTCTTTTGTGATTTTCATTTAGACTTTCCTTTCTTGAATACCTCAACTAATAATTTAAGATCACTTGTGGGAAATTTCGTAACCGCATAAGCTCTTATTCCAAGAAGCTCAAATTTCCTGTTTCCTAATTTTCGGGTCATATATGCATGATACCAACTCCCCGGTGTTTTATCTTTCTCCATCCAATAATAGTGGCATCCCCAACAAGCCCAATCTAAATTATCAAAGTCCCACCGTGTTCCGATATAACGTCTGGAAAAATAATGAGTAACTCCGGCGTTCTTTTTGACAAGACCGCATTTAACACATTTGCCCTTTGCTCTCTTTTTGACTTTTGCC
>Ga0208957_1000155_pt1 | contig 57583 bp, 63 predicted proteins | sample RifOxyA1_FD_184029 | JGI IMG/M metagenome (GOLD analysis project Ga0208957, IMG submission 184029) | Groundwater microbial communities from Rifle, Colorado - Rifle Oxygen_injection A1 (SPAdes) | ecosystem: Environmental > Aquatic > Deep subsurface > Groundwater | place: Rifle, Colorado, United... | reverse complement strand
TCCACACATTTCCGCTTGTGTTCCATCCGCATTGTAATAATTCATAAAACAATCCGCCTTTTTGGAATCTTCTAAAAGAATAAGTCCGTCCGCGCCTATGCTATTATGTCTATCACACAAAAGTTTGATTTTTTCTTTAGCGTCCTTACTAGAAAAACTTTTATCACGATTATCTATCATAATAAAATCATTCCCTGTGCCGTGATATTTAAAAAATTTAATCATATTATTTATATTATATACTTTTTTGTTACGAAATTTGTCGAAGGCGTAACTTTTGAAGCGACTTTCGCAGGCTGTCGAGCCGAGAATGAGCGAAAAATCAGCAGATTTTTACGCGACGGTTCAAAAGATATGCCGAGAAAGAATTTCGTAACTCATTACTTTATATACCCCTTTTCCACCAACAATTCAGCAGTTAGAATCCCTCCTCCAGCCGCCCCACGGATGGTATTGTGCGATAAAGCCACACATTTCCAACCTAGCACAGAATCCTCCCTAATACGCCCAACACTAATTCCCATGCCATTATACAAATCCCTATCGAGCTTTGTCTGTGGACGGTTTTCCTCTTCAAAATATGTGAGAAATGGCTCTGGCGCAGATGGTAAATCAAGCCCAGTTAATGGATTTTTATAATTTTTTAATGCTTCAATCAGCTCATCTTTAGAAACTTTCTTTTTTAATTCCACATTGATAGTTGCCAAGTGTCCGTCTGAAACAGGAACTCGTATGCAGTTTGCAGAAACCTGTAATTTATTTTCTAAGATAAATTTATTTCCTTTTATTTTGCCCAAAATTTTTGCAGGCTCTTTTTCAGATTTTTCTTCTTCCCCACCGATATAAGGGATGACGTTATCGGATATCTCCGGCCAAGTAGAAAAAGTCTTCCCTGCGCCAGAAATCGCTTGATAAGTAGAAATAATTATTTTTTGTGGATTAAAGTCTTTCCAAGCAGAAAGAAGTGGAACATAAGACTGAATGGAACAATTTGGTTTAGTCACGATAAACCCAGTCGTCCATCCACGATTCTTTTTTTGAATTGGAATCATATCCAAATGTTCAGGATTGATTTCTGGCATAATCATCGGCACATCGTCTGTCCATCTGTGTGCAGAGTTATTTGAGACAACTGGCAACCCTTTCCCCGCATATGCTTCCTCTATTTTTTTAATAAAATCTTTATCAGCATCAATCGCACAAAAAACAAAACTGCATTCTTTAGAAATAGCATCTATGTCGTCTTCAATAGAATAGACAGTGAGCGAGCCGATTTTTTTACCTTTAGATTTTCTGGAAGCTGCTACGACAGTCACAGTAAACCAAGGATGATTCAGAAGCAAAGAGAGAAGTCGCCCACCTACCATACCTGTCGCACCCAATATTCCAACTTTTATTTTTTTATCTAAAGGTTTCATCCCGTTAGAAGTTTCCTCCTTTAATTTATTACTTTTTAACATATAATTTACTCTATCACAAATTACTTCTAACGGGATTCATTATTTATTATATATTTTAGTGCCGAGGGCTTGAGGATTGAAAGTATTTTTAATCAAAATTATTATGTTTTTCAATTTTGCTGGTTTCATAGTCCTAGGATGAATAACTTTCGCGCCTGCAAGAGCCATTTCTTCCGCTTTTTCATAAGATATTTCCGGTATTAAAACAGCATCTTTAAATTTTCGAGGGTCAGCCGTCATCAAACCATCAACATCTGTCCATATTTCTACTACAGATGCATCGACAGCGGCACCCACCAAAGAAGCAGTATAATCCGAGCCTCCCCTGCTAAGCGTCGTCGTTTCTCCATTTTTTGTAGAAGCAATAAATCCACCCATGACAGAAAGATAATTTTTTCCGCCAAAGGCGGATCCGCCTCGGGCGGAAAAATATTCTGAAATAAGTTGATACGATTTTTTTATATCAACTTCCGCATTTCCAAAATTATTATCCGTTTTTATAATATCTCTGGAATCAACAAATTCGCATGGGACACCTCTTTCTCTTATCACTTCACTTATTATAAAAGACGACAACAATTCACCAAAACTCATCACTGCATCTAGGGATTGTTTTGAAAGCTCTTTTCCAGAAATATTTTTTATTATTTCTTCTAATTCGCCGTATTTTTTACTTATTTCTTTCAGAACTTTCATTTTATTTTCCGAAACTATTAATTCTCCGATAACTTTATCGTGCCTTTCACAAATACTTTCAAAAAGTTTCTTACTTTCTTCATTTTTCTTTTTTTCTCCGCATGCGCAGACAGGCTTGGAAGCTAAATTTGCAAGCATTACGAGATTATCAGTGATGCCGCCCAAGGCAGACACCACAATGACAATATCATTTATTTTTTGTTCTAAAACAATATCAATAACTTTATTTATATTCTCAGCATTCGCTACCGACGAACCGCCAAATTTCATTATTTTCATCCCGTTAGAAGCAGATCGCGATCAACTCGCATATCCGATATTTTATATTATTAATTTTTTCTATATTCATTTTCATGTTTTATTTATACTTTTATTGCGATCGCGGCTTCTAACGGGATAGATTCTTTTTTATGCTTTCTACTGCCTTTTTAACATTCTTCTTATCTGCAAAAGCGCTCAATCGAACATAGCCTTCTCCTTGTAAACCAAAACCTGAACCCGGAGTGGAAACTACGTGTGCTTCCATTAATAATTTATCAAAAAATTGCCAAGAATTTAAATTCGGTAGGGCCTTTACCCAAACATACGGAGCATTTTCCCCACCAAAAACTTTCAGTCCAATTTTTGTAAGACTCTTTTTAATTATTTTTGCATTATCCATATAATAAGCAATTACTTTTTTATTTTCTTTCCGCCCTAAAGGTGACAATACAGCAAAAGCTCCTTCTTGCGCTATATTTGACGCGCCATTATACATAGTGCCTTGGCTTCCACCTTGGCGCCTACTCCACAAAGCATGGACTTTCCCTTTTTGCCCGTCTTCAATTTCCAAATCAAGAGGAACAACGCTCCAGCCGAGACGAACACCAGTAAAACCAGCCCATTTTGAAAAACTATTGATTTCAATAGCGCATTTTTTTGCTCCTTCTATTTCATAAATACTTTTCGGAAGAGAAGGGTCTGAGATATATTCAGCATAAGCAGAATCAAAAATAATCACTGCTTTATTTTTTATCGCATAATCAACAAAAGCTTTTAACTGCTCAAAAGTAGCGACAGCGCCTGTGGGGTTGTTCGGATTGCAAAGATAAATTATATCTACTTTTTGTAGAGGTGGCGTCGGAACAAAACCATTTTTCTCATTACATTCCATATATACCAAACCTTCATATTTTCCATTTACAAAATCCCCAGTCCTCCCAGAGATGACACTGCTGTCCACATATACCGGATACACAGGGTCCGCAACTGCTACAACATTATCAACTCCAAAGATAGATTGAATATTTGCGCAATCTGCTTTCGCTCCATCATTGATAAAAATTTCTTGCAAACTTAAATCTATATTTCTTTCTTTATAAAAATCCGACAATGCATTTCGCAGCCTGACATCTCCCTGTGCTTCACCATAACCTGTATAAGTTTTTTTATTTCCAAGTTTTTTTACCCCTGAAAGTAATCCTTTTACAACTGTTTTAGTCAAAGGTTCCGTCGTGTCACCAATACCAAGTTTTATAATTTCTATATTTGGATTTTTTTCTACAAAGTTTTTAACTCGTTTCGTTATTTCCGAAAACAAATAAGCTCCTTGCAATTTATTGTAATTTTTATTTAAAGTAGCCATTATTTTTATTCAATTTAAATTAAATTCAAATCTTTTAAAACTCTTTCCACTGCAGGCTTGTTTTTATCTTCGAGAATAGTCAAAGGCAACCTCAAACTATTCTCAATAAAACCCATCATAGACATCACTGCTTTGACTGGAATAGGATTTGATTCAATAAAATTTATATTCATCAAAGGAAGCATCTGATAATGTAATTTCTTTGCTTCTCTCAAGCTTTTTGAATTCCCTTCAAGCGCAAAATGAATCATATCAGAAAATAATTTAGGAACTTCGTTGCAAACTACAGAAATACAACCTTTTCCTCCGACAGAAATGAGCGGTAAAGTGAGAGCATCATCTCCAGATAAAACTGCAAAATCTTTGGGTCTATTTTTCTCTACTTCATTTATGATTTCCATCATTTGATTTAAGGAACCGGAAGCTTCTTTGACCGCTATAACCGAAGGCACTTCGCGAGCAATACGTATAATAGTAGAAGGCATTACATTTGATCCAGTTCTGCCCGGAACATTGTAAATAATGATTGGTAAATCTACCGCATTGGCAATTTCTTTAAAATGCAAAACGAGGCCATTTGGAGTGGGTTTGTTATAACAAGGAGTCACATGAAGCAAAGCATCGGCTCCGACAGATTTTGCTAAAAGAGAAAGATTAACAGCTTTTTTAGTATCATTTGACCCCGCTCCGGCAATCACCGGGACTTTGCCTGCAACTTTTTTTACTACAGTTTTTACAACTGTGACATATTCTTCATCGTTCAATGTAGCCGCTTCTCCTGTAGAACCAGCCACCACTATCGCATCTACCCCACCATCTAGCTGATACTGAACGACTTTCTCCAAAGCAGGTAAATCTAAATCACCATTTTTCTTAAAAGGCGTAACTATTGCTGGTATTGATCCAAAAATTTTTATGTTTTTCATAGTATATCTTCAAAGGAATATACTCCCTTTTTATTTTTAATAAACTCTGCCGCCATCAAAGCGCCTTTGGCAAACCCAACCCTATTATATGCTTGATGAGATAAAGTAATTCCATCTGCCTCACTATCAAAAACAACTTCATGAAAGCCTGGATTTCGTCCAGCTCGGATAGAAGTAAAATTCAAACCTTTTATTTTACTTGCGATTTTCAAAGCAGTACCGGAAGGACTGTCCTTCTTTGCTTTGTGATGAATCTCCAACCCATAAGCATCATACTCGGGAAGTTTTGCAAAAAGTTTGATAGCATTATCCATCATCTTGAAAAAGATATTCACGCCAACAGAAAAGTTTGGACTATAAATAAATCCAATTTTATTTTTTTCTATTATTTTTTTTACTTCATCCAAACTATCAGACCACCCAGTCGTGCCGACAACCATGTTTACACCGAGCTTTGATACTTCTTGTATATTTTTTAGAACAACATCTTTAGATGTAAAATCCAAAGCTACGTCCGCTTTAGCAATACCTTCTAAATCTAAACTCTCATCTTTATTTTTATAACTGATTGAAACTATTTCAAAAATTTCTGAATCTTTACAAAGGGCTTCAATTTCCTGACCCATTTTTCCGTAACCTATTAAAGCTATTTTTATTTTGCTTTGCATAACAGTATTATACTACGCTATTAATAAGACTTTTAATCTGATCATAAACTACATTATTGCTTGCAATAATACCCCTCGTTTGTGTGTTTAATACGCCACCTTTTAAATCAGTAAATTTCCCTCCGGCTTCTTCTACTAAAAGCTTCCCTGCAAATTCTGGAAACGTGTCTCTATTAAAAGAAACAGCTATATCAGCTCTACCACAGGCTACATAAGCATAATGTGTTCCGAGAGACCCTAATATTCTAACAGTATTTTCAGACTCTGTTAGAGCTCCAATAATTTTTAATGCATTTTCTTTATATACTCCGCGTGGAGAATTAATTAAAATTAAAAGATTTTTTTGATTATTAGAAACATTAATTTTTTTATTATTTAAAAAAGAGCCCTTCCCTTTTTCTGCAGTAAATAATTCTTTTCTGGAAGGATCATAAATTACTGCAAATTTTATTTCTCCTTTATATAAATGACTTAACACTATTGAATAGAAAGGAACACCATGAATAAAATTTATAGTGTTGCTGATGGGATCAATAATCCAAACATTTTCTTTTTCAATAAAAGTATCGTGCAATTCTTCCGCATAGACTGAATGATTTCCAGAAAAAGTTTTTATCAAATTTGTGAGTTCTGTTTCTATTTCAATATCTTTTTGCGTGAGCCATTGTTTACTCTTTCCAATGTCAGAAGTATGTCCAGAAATTGCCGGCAATGTGTCGCCTAATTCAATTATTTTAGCAATTATCTTTTGATACATTATTTATAGAGAGTAACAGAAATAACTTTAATTATCAATAAAAAAATAGAAATAAAAAAAGCACTAATCTCTAAACAATCCTTTTGAAGCTAGGCTCCAAGAGTAACAAATTATTAGAGGATAGCCCCAGTAAAAATAAATTCTTACCAAAACGTCCTATGCAAATTCGTATAACCGATGGCTGATTGCTTAGAGATTAATGCCTTCTTAATCTCGGTATATTGTACTATATGGAAAGTGCCACAAATGCTATAATGTGTATAGCTATGTTGATACCGTGTTGATAACTCTAGTACGCATCTAATGTAGCATAAAACAAAACAAATGTCAAGTCCTAAAAACAAAGACCCACGCCAAAGCGGGGCAAGTAAAACAGAAGATGTGGTTCTAGACCAAACCCTACGCCCTACCCGCTGGGATGACTATATCGGCCAAAAACACATAAAAGACAACGTTAAAATCCTCTTGCGAGCAGCTGAAGAACGCGGACATATTCCTGAGCACATCCTTTTTTATGGACCTCCAGGATTAGGTAAAACTACTCTAGCTCACCTCATTGCAAAAGAAACTGGTAGACAAATGAAAATAACTTCTGGTCCAGCGATTGAAAAAGTCGGCGATTTGGCTTCTATTTTAACAAACCTTGCCCCTGGCGACATCCTTTTTATAGATGAAATTCACAGATTAAATAAAATGGTTGAAGAAATTCTCTACCCCGCTATGGAGTCCGGCGTCCTCGACATCATCATCGGCAAAGGCCCATCCGCTCGCACTATCCAGCTGGACCTTCCACCATTTACCCTCATCGCAGCCACCACGCGAGTCGCCCTCATATCTTCCCCTCTTCGTTCACGATTCTCTGGTGGAGTTTTTAGATTAGAATTTTATTCAAATGAAGAAATTGCGAAAATAATAGAAAGGTCAGGCAAACTTTTAGACATTCTTTTGGAAGCTGACGCTTTAGAAGAAATTGCAAAGAGAAGTAGATTCACTCCCCGCACTGCAAATTATTTTTTAAAACGCTGTCGCGATTTTGCGCAAGTGAGCCCCGAAGGAAAGCAAGCTTCCTACGGGGCAGGCAAAAAAGTTATCGATAAGAAAACTACTGTGGCAGCACTCAACATGCTCGCAGTAGACGACATTGGTTTAAATTCTTCCGATAGAAAATTCTTGGAAATATTAATTGAAAAATTTAATGGCGGACCAGTCGGACTCAAGACTATGGCTGCGGCAATGTCCGAAGAAGAAGCAACAGTAGAAGAAGTAATAGAGCCATATTTAATCCAACTAGGACTTTTAGAACGCACTGCTCGAGGCCGTGTAGCTACAAAGAAAGCATATGAGCATCTGGGATTTAGTTATAAAGTGTAAAGTTATAAAGTTTATAAAGTAAAAAAACAAAATAAAAAGCCCGCCGGACTTGTTAGTCACAAGCGGAGCTTGTGGTGTCGTTATCTTTCATAGAAAGACAACAACGATGGAGGAAGGAGACGGAGGATCTTGACGACCCCCCGTCTCCAGGGGCACGCGGGCTGCGTGACTGATTCTCACTTCTCACATGGCGGATAGGCGGGAAGACAGCTTGTGCTGTCTCGTTTTTACTGAGAAAAGTCTGGCGACTTCTCTACTCTACGAGACCTTGGGTGATCTCGTATACATCTGTAGCGCCGAATCTTGGCTACATCGCGAACGCGACGCGGACGGCGGCGGCGAGACGGGCCTGCTTCGGGACGATCGTCATGCCTTCGTGCTTGCCGGCAATAATTCCAACGATGGAGCTCTGGGTGGACGGGGGCGCAACAGCGCCGATATGTAGTTTCTTCATGGTCGTGTTCTCCTGCAACCAGTTCAAAACCTAGAACCCACCTTAGTGGGGTTAAACCATTCTTGGCAAGGAACTGTATTTACTGCTTACTATTAATGGTATACCCATAAAAATATGTGTCAATAATACATGTGAATAAGTAAAAAAGAATGTTAAAATTAAAATATGACCAGAATTTTAGGAATAGACCCAGGATTTGAAAGGCTTGGCATAGCAATATTAGAAAAATCTAAACAGGGCGAAAAAGAACAAGTACTTTTTTCCGAATGCTTTAAAACTTCCAGTAAATTAATTTTTTCTGAAAGATTAAATTTAATCGGTGCAGAAGTAAAAAAAATAATAAAAGAATACAAGCCGGAAGTTTTAGCGATTGAAACTTTATTTTTAACAAACAACCAAAAAACAGTGATGCATGTAGCCGAAGCACGCGGAGTGGTGATATATGAAGCTTCACAGGCAGGACTAAAAGTTTTTGAAGCTTCTCCGCCTCAAATAAAAATAGCTACGACAGGTTACGGCCGAGCGAACAAAGAACAAATAATGAAAATGGTGAAAATTTTAGTAAAAATAGACAACAAAAAGACATCTGATGATGAATTAGACGCTATCGCCATCGCCCTAACAGCCTTTGCGCATATACGTTCCTAGACTTATCCACATATTCTATTGCCAAGCTTTTTATATTTTGGTACAAAGTAAGAAATCTAGCCAAGGGCTAGTCCGCCAAGAGCGGATAAAAAATAATTATTAATTAAATTTTAAGAAAAAATAATTTTATGAGTTTTGAAGATGAAGAAGTAGAAGGTGGATTTAAAGTTGGTGCTGATGAAGATGAATTAGGTGAACCATTAGACATACCAGAAGGCATGAATGACTTTGGATTAGACGAAGAAGACCCAGATAAAGATAGATAAAAAAAACGCCCATTAAGGGCGTTTCTAGTTTTTTAATATTTTCACAAATCTTTTTTTACCAATTTTAAGAGTCAGATTTTCTACAATTTTTATATTTTGATCTATTATCGTGCTATTTTTATCTAAATCATGAACTCCATTACCCAAAACAAGTCTTCGCCATTCGCTTTTTGAAGATAAAATGTTGTTTTTTACTAAAACCTCACTCAACAACTCTCCTGCATCCGCTTTTATTTCCTCCATCTCATCCGGAATTTCTTTTTTTTGAAAAGTATTAACAAAATTCTCTTCGGCTAATTCAGCTTTTTTATTCCCATGATAAATTCCAACAATTTCATGAGCTAAACGCATTTTTATATCACGCGGATTAGTTCCATTTTCAAGCTCTTTTTTTATATTATCAATTTCAAACAATGAAATATTTGTGCAAAGGGTAAAATATTTTAATATAAAATCATCTTTTACTTCCATAATTTTGCTATACATAATATCTGGCTTATCTACAATAGATATTACATTCCCCCAAGATGAGGACATTTTTCGTCCATCCGTACCCTCTAACATTGAAAGCACCATAATATCTTGCTCTTTTTGCCCATATCTTTTTTGAACTGTACGCCCAGCTTTTAGATTAAAAAGTTGATCAAAACCCCCTATTTCAAGGTCTGATTTTACAGCCACACTATCATATCCCTGCATAGCTGGATACATAAATTCAACCATAAAAACATCTTCTCCAGCATCTAGTCTTTTTTTAAAATTTCTTCTTTTTACCATTTGCTGCACTGTAAAGCATTCCAAAAGTCGCCCTAATTCTGGGATATTCATTTTGGAGAGCCATTCAGAATTATATTTAACTTCTACTTTTTTCATATCTAAAATTAAAGAAATCTGTTCTAAGTATTTTTTCAAATTATTTTTTATCTGTTCATTTGTTAACATTGGCCTTTTTTCCAATTTATCGGAAGGATCTCCGATTTTAGCGGTGAAATCACCGATTATAAGAACGGCTTTGTGTCCTAAATCTTGAAATGTTTTTAATTTTTGCAAAGTTATTGCGCGTCCCAAATGAATAAAAGGACTTGTCGGATCAATACCGAGCTTAATTCTCAATTGTTTACCAGAAAGAAGATTAGCTTTCAAATTTTCTCTTATAAAAATATCTTCCACCCCACGAGTCAAAATTTCATCTATTTTCTTTTCGTCTGTTATTACTTCCATGCTCGAATAATAACATCCCGAAGGAAATTTGTGAAATCCCTACGGGACAGGCTATTTTCTGATATAATAAAGAAGATAATGAGAAAAATTGTTAGAAACAACCAATTCTGGAAAAATATAATACTATTTTTAGTTAGTCTTTTTATTTTACTCTTTGGAATAATTCTCCTTTGGCTTTCTTCGTTAAGAATTCCGGATTTTCATTCTTTTAATGATAGAGTAGTCACAAACTCTACAAAAATATACGACCGCACAGGGAAAATCTTGCTTTACGATATTCATAAAGACGTAAAAAGAACAGACATATCTTCTGAAATGATGGGTATCAATATAAAAAATGCCACAGTAGCGATAGAGGACTCTGAATTTTATACTCATGGTGGGATACGCATCACTTCTATTGTTCGAGCGTTTCTTTCAAATTTATTTCATGTAGGAATAGGCGGAGGTGGTTCAACTATTACTCAACAATTAGTGAAAAATACTCTTTTAACTCAAAAAGTCAGTTATGTTCGAAAAATAAAAGAATGGGTTTTGGCTATAAAGATAGACAACTCTATGCCAAAAGAAAAAATTCTGGAATATTATCTAAATGAGGCTCCTTATGGAGGAACTATTTATGGAATTGAAGAAGCAAGCAAAACTTATTTTGATAAAAATGCTATTGATTTAACTTTAGCAGAAGCCGCCTACCTGGCAGCTATACCACAGTCCCCTACAACCCTATCTCCTTATGGGAAAAATAAAGACAAACTAGAAACTAGAAAAAATCTAGTGCTTTCTAGAATGCTGGAGCTAAAATTTATTACAAAAGAAGAATATGATAAAGCAAAAAGTGAAATTGTTACATTTATTCCTCAAGCTACAGGTGGAATCAGAGCACCTCATTTCGTTTTCTTTATAAAAGATTACCTTGAAAAGAAATATGGTAAAGACGCAGTAGAAACAAATGGACTAAAAGTCACCACAACTCTTGATTACGATCTCCAAGCAAAAGGAGAACAAATAGTGAAAGATGGCGCAATGGTAAATGAGAAAGCTTGGGAGGGAAAAAACGCCAGCTTGGTGGCTATTGACCCGAAAACAGGACAAATTTTGACAATGATTGGCTCTCGAGATTATTTTGACAAAGAAATAGATGGAAATTTTAATGTAGCTACAGCAATGAGACAACCAGGCTCATCCTTTAAGCCTTTTATTTACGCCACAGCCTTCAACAAGGGCTTTACACCCGACACTGTGCTCTTTGACCTACCTACAGAATTTCAAACGACCTGTGACGCCAAGGGTGTTGCTCTTCCTAGATACAATCAAGAAGATTGTTACATGCCTAATAACTATGATGGAAATTTCCGTGGACCAATAACACTCCGAAATGCTTTAGCTCAATCAATAAACCTCATAGCAGTAAAACTTTTCTACCTAGCCGGCCTACCTGACTCTCTAAAAACAGCTGAAGATATGGGTATAAACTCTTTAAATGACATAAATCAATACGGACTCACTCTCGTTATCGGAGGTGGAGAAGTTTCTTTACTTGATATGACTTCCGCTTACAGCGTTTTTGCAAATAATGGAATAAGAAATCCATATACCGGGATTTTGAAAGTGGAAGATTCAAGTGGAAAAATTTTAGAAGAATTTAGACAAAATCCTCAAGAAGTTCTACAAAAAAACACAGCTTTGACTATTTCTGATGTACTTTCAGATGAAAAAGCTCGTATTCCAACTTTTGGAGCGCATTCTGCTCTACTTATCCCGGGAAAAGATGTCGCAGTAAAAACAGGAACGACAAATAACAACAAAGATGCTTGGACTATCGGTTACAGCCCTACTATTACTGTGGGTGTTTGGGCTGGAAACAATGAAAATACTCCAATGAAAAAAGGTGGAGCCGCTGTGGCTGGACCTATTTGGAATAAATTTATAAATGAAGCTCTAAAAATTCTTCCAGATGAAAAATTTGAAAAACCAGACCTTGAAGTAGATCCAAAAACAGTCAAACCAATCCTTCGAGGCTTCTGGCAAGGAAATGAAAACTTTTTTATAGACACAATTTCTGAAAAATTAGCAACAGAAAACACTCCAAAAGAAACTATTGTGGAAAAAGTCCTTACAAATGTGCACTCAATTCTTTATTGGGTAAATAAAAAATATATTTTAGGAGAAGTTCCTATAAATCCACAAGGTGATTCGCAATTTGATCATTGGGAAACACCAATTCAAGATTGGTGGGCACAAAATAGTGTAAATTATCAAATAATAAGTATAAACGATAAACCCACCACCACAGACAACATTCACACCAACGCAACAAAACCAATAATTTCAATTCTTGAACCAAATAGCTCTACAAATTATTTACCAAATAGAAAAATAAATCTAAAAATTTCCAGTTCTGGTATTTATCAACTCATTAAAATAGATGTTTTTGTAAATGATATTTATCTAGGAACTACCGATGTTCCATTTAGCTTTTCTTTTACTCCTTCTACATTAGAAAACTTACAAATAAACAATGAAATAAAAGTTGTCGTCTATGACAGCGTTTATAATAAAAGCGAAGCAATTACGACTTTCCAAGTACAACAATAAAGACTACCTATTCATCGGCATAATCAAATAAGTAAATGATGTGTCGGAAACAGGGTTTATTACGAGTGGGCTTGATGCTCCGGAGGCTTTTATAGATATACTATCAGTGGTGATTGACTGGAAACAATCTAAAAAGTATTTATAATTAAAACCTAATTCAATATTTTCCCCTGTTATAGTAGCATCTAAATAAGTTTTATTTTCCCCAACATCATTATTTGCCGAAGAAAGCTCAAAAACCTTTTCTTTTTGTAATATATTTAAATTAACTTGATTAAATTTATCAGAAAAAATATTAGAAATTTTAAGCGCATTTAATAAGTCTTGTTTTAAAACAATTGCATTAGTTCTTGAAGTTTTTGGAATAATTTGACGATAATCAGGAAAAACTCCATCGATTACTCTGGAAGTCAAATAAACATCATCAGAAGAGAAAGAAATCTGATTTTTATTGAAACAAACTTTTAAAACAGAAGAAGATTCTCCGAAAACTCTCAATATTTCAGAAATATTCTTGAATGGGATGAGAATTCCTGTTATTTCCGGAAGTCCTTTCACTTTTATTCTCTTTTCAGCCAATCTAAATGAATCTGTGGATACAAAAATTAAATTATCTTCATTAGTATAAATAAAAACACTAGAAATCTCTGGTTTTATATCAGAAACAGAAGAACTATAATAAACAGACTTTATACCATCTATTAATTTCTTTGATTCTATCTCAAAACTCGTCCCTAAAACCCTCGGTATTGTCGGAAAATCATCATGTATTTGACCTTTTAACTTTATTTTACTTTTTTTTGTTTTAATAAGTAAATTACCATCAACACCCTCAAGAAAAACATTCTCATTTTGAAAAACATTAGAAAAAACTCCTCCTAAAACTGACCCAGAAATAGCTACAATACCTTCTTTTTCTATTTTTACAGGAATTTCTACTTCAATACCAAGATTTAAGTTTGTAGACCTTAATTTTAATGATTTTCCTGAAGCAATTAAAAGAATTGAATTTAAAATAGGTAAAGTTAGATTTTTTCCTGTGATTCTTTCTACTTGAGAAATTTTATTTTTTATATCTTCAGTTTTACATTCCAGTTTCATATATTATGTTTATATTTTTTATTTATAATTTATTAATATTATTAGATACCTTGATAAGTGGATAATTCTTTTAAGTTATTATTTATAAGATATTTTTTTAATTTCGTTTATAATTAAAGTCTAATAACTTTGCAAAACTTTCCTTCACTTGAACATAATTCTGATTTGTTCTAATTCTTGTAAAAGTTGTGGGTCGTTTTTCAGATCGTTTTTAATTTTTAAACAGGAATGGATGACAGTTGTGTGATCTTTTCCACCTAGTTTTTGTCCAATTAGTGGATAACTCACATTAAAATCTTCTCGAAGTAGATACATTACTATTTGTCGGGCTTTTACTATCTCTTTTTTTCTAGTTTTTTCATAAACTGAAGCCTCTTCAAGTTTGTAATGCTCAGCTACTATTTTTACAACATCTTTTATGGCTATGTTTTTCTTTGGACGCATGTTGTTCTTTAATAGGTTTTTTACTTCCGCTAGAGTTAAAGACCTATTTTTCAAGCGATATTGGCAAACAATAATATTTAAACTCCCCTCTAATTCCCTTATGTTTCCATCTACCGCAACAGCTAAATACTCAACTATTTCAGGGTCTAATTCGATATTTAACTCTTGCAATTTAACTTTTAAAATAGCCATACGAGATTCGTATTCTGGTGGGGATATATCTACAATCATACCGGCGGCAAAGCGAGATTTTAGGCGATCAGCCAGTTCGGGGATGTAATTTGGGTGTTTATCGGAAGAAAAGATAATTTGTTTGTTATTTTCGTGGAAAGTATTGAAAGTATGAAAGAGTTCTTCTTGAATTTTCTCCATTTTGCCGATAAATTGGATATCATCAATAATAAGAAGGTCATATTTTCTATATTTTTCTTTAAAAGAATTCGCTTTGTTGTTTTGGAGTGAATTTATAAAATCTGTCGCAAATTTTTCTAAAGTCATATAGTGAACTTTTTTATTTGGGTATTTTTCTTTGATGGAGTTCCCTACTGCTTGGATTAAATGGGTTTTACCGAGCCCTGTGCCTCCGTAGATAAAGAATGGATTGTATTTTGTTCCAGGATTATCTATTATTGCCAGACTCGCAGCATAAGCGAGCTCATTGAAAGAGCCGACAATGAAAGAATTGAAGTGGTAACGCGGATTTAAGTTGTCTTCAGGGTTTATATAAAGGTCTTTTAGTGGTAATTCTTTATTTACATAGCTTTCGTTTTCTTTTATTGTAGGTAATTCTTGTTTTATTACTTCTGTTTTAGTAATAGTGTATTCTACTGCACGCATATTTTCATAAGAATCAGCTATTATCTTGGTTATTAGCTTGTGGTATTTATTTATAAGCCAATCACGAACAAATTCATTTGGCACACCAATATAAATAATACCCGCTTCTTCTTTTATGATAGATGTGTTTTTAAACCAAGTGCTAAAATTAGCTCTTGATATACCGGCTTCGATTTCAACCAAACAATTTTTCCAAAGCTGTTTAGTATTCATCCCGTTAGAAGTTATTTTCTTTTTTTATAATCTTTAACATATATTTATGTGACCTATTAGAAGTTACTTCTAACGGGATTCATTGGTTTTATACTATACTATTTATAGTAAAAATAGAATACTTAAAAACTTATTAACTCTGTTGATAAACTGTGGACAACTTTTTTATTTGATTTATTTTTTAAAATATTGTAGGATAGAGTTATGTCATTTACATATAAACCAAAAAAGAGAAAAAGAGCTCGAAGCCATGGCTTTTTAGTTCGATCTAGAATTAAAACTGGAAAGAAAGTCCTAATGAGGAGACGTCATAAGGGTAGAAAAAAGCTTACTGTTTAATATGCTTTCTAAAAAGAATAGAGTGGTCACTAAAGAAGTTGAAAAAATCTTTAAAGCCTGCCCGCCAAATGGGAGGGAGGGTAAATTTGTCGTTTCTACCAGTTTAACTTTTAAATATTTTAAAAATCAAGGTAAAGAAGTGAAAATTTCTTTTATTGCGCCAAAAAGTGTAGCAAAACTCGCAGTACAGAGGAATTTTTTAAGAAGATTGGGTTATGATGCTCTGAAAAAATACATAAATTTGTTCCCTCTTGGGATTGTTGGTGTTTTTGTGTTTAAAAAAAGTCAAAAAGATGTTTCTATACTTGAAAATGAAATTAAAACGATATTCAGTAAAATTAATTAGTCCCGTTAGAAGCAGGTCGCCCCAAGGTGACCGTAGCACTCGCTTGCTAGCGAGGGCGGCTTCTAACGGGATTAGTGTTTATCAGAGGTTTATCTCTCCTTTTTTAAAACCAAGCTGTGTTTTTTACCCATCTTGTTCAGAATATACAAAACAGGCTGTAGAAAAATATGGTTTATTTAAAGGTTCATATTTAGGTTTTTTAAGAATTTTACGCTGTCATCCATGGCAGAAAAACCACATAGATCTTGTAAAATAACATTATTTTTTTTCAGACCTACCCCGTAGTAAATTTTGCTAAAAATTTTACTACGGGGTAGAATAGAAGAATGCTTTTAAATATTTGGGATACTGTTTTATATCAGCCATTAATCAACGCTTTGGCTTTTTTAGTTTCAATCGTTCCTGGCGGAGACGTTGGTTTGGCTGTTATTATTCTTACTATTTTAGTTAAATTAATACTTTTCCCTCTTTCTCAAAAATCTATTGAAAGTCAGGCGGAGATGAACATTCTTGCTCCAGAACTCAATAAAATAAAGGCCAGTGGAGCCAGCAAAGAAGAACAAGCTAAACAAACTTTTGATCTTTATAAAAAACACAATACAAATCCTTTTTCTGGCTGTCTTTTGGTTTTAATTCAAATTCCTATTATTTTTGCTTTGTATTATGTCTTTATCAAGGGTATAAATTTTGATAGTGGTATGCTTTATTCTTTTGTGCATGTTCCAGATAAGATAAATATGGTTTTTCTTGGTCTTTTAGATATAAGCAATAAAGGAATTTTAATCTTGGCGATTTTAGCCGGAATATCTCAATATTTACAGGCTGTGACTATGCCACAACCAGTTCCTTCCACTTCCCCTGCTGTTTCAGGCGCTTTTGCTGATACTTTTGCAAAAAGTATGCAAACTCAGATGAAATATTTTTTCCCTTTCCTTATCGCTTGGATTGCTTACAGTGTTTCCGGAGCAGTTGCATTATATTGGATAACGAGTAATCTATTTATGGTAGCTCAGCAGATTTATGTTAAAAAAGAGAAGAATTTCAAAATCGTTATAAAATAATATGAAAAAGGATGAAATAAAGAATTTAATAAAGGATTTAGTTGAAAAAACCACTGTAAAGCTGAAAGAAATTTCTGTTACCGAAGATGGACCAAAGAATATTTGGGTTTCAGTGGAAGTTACTGAACCACACTTTTTTATTTCTGCTGATGGAGAAGGTTTACATTCTTTAAATCATTTAGTTCACAGAATAATTGAAGCTAAAAATCCAAAAGCGAAAGTTTCCCCTACCCCAGGGGTAGTGGAAGAGAGGGGTTTGGGGGTAGTCATTGATATAAATGGTTTTCAAAAAAAACATATAGAAAATGTTCGGGCGATTGCTCATATGATGGGAGAGCGAGCTAGATATTTCAAATCCAGTATAGAAGTTAATCCAATGTCTGCTTTTGAGCGCAGAATTGTTCATGAGTTTTTATCTAGTGCGACTGATCTAAAAACTGAATCTACAGGTATGGGGCACACTCGCCGAGTGGTTATCAAATACGTGGGAACTATTTAAGGTTTAATTTCCAGAGAAAATTATCTTTTTTGTTTACAAAAAATAGATAATTTTCTCCACTATCTAGGGTGAGTTTTGTGCCATCAACTTCTTCTCCTTTTTCTACAGCAAGAGGATCTATCAAAATAGTCGCATTTCCTGTTTTTATATCAATTTTCCAAAATTGATCAGAAAATGAAACTTCTCCTTGATACCAAGTGTCTGGATAATCTCCTGCTTCAATTGATTTTGGAACAGCGCAGTAAATAGAGTCGCCTAGTTTCCCCCAAACGCATTTTTCTGGCAAAGTTCTTATTCCTAGGATGCTAGAATTCATCGTATTTGTGTCATAAACGTTCAAGAACAGATTGTTATCACTATAGAGGACTAATTTCCCATTTGGGCTGGTTTGTGTGGTTAATCCATTTATATCACCTAATATTTTTGTTAAGTTTTTTCCAGTCTCGCTCATTTTGTACATATATCCGGGGACATTTGCCGATGGTTTAGTGGAAAGAGCGATTGTGCCAGTTGTACCACTGTTAGGCCACTGTGAAATCCATTCGGTAAAAGGAGAATCAAAAATTTGAACTTTTTTATTAGTTGAAAAGTTTAGAATAGTTCCTATCATATTGTCTCCACTATTAAATAAATAGAACATTTTTGAACCATCCGGTGAGATGCTGATGTCTTTTATATTGTCTGGCAAGAAAGAGCCTTTTATTTCAGTGTTCCCTCCCGAATCTCCACCCAGCAATTCTTTTGGCATAGTCCCTAGGAAAGTTTCTATTGTTCTTTCATTTCCTTTCAAATATCTCATAACTACAGACCCTCCACGATTGCCAAAATATGCATCGTAAACTTTTGGTATTAAAGTCGTGGTGAATTTTCTTTCCTCTATTTTATCTATAAATGTTTGGTAGATATTTCCAGTGGTTTTTTCTACATATCTCAAAGCCGGCATAAACTCTGTGGCGGGTGGAGTTGGTTTTTTAGCTCCGACGCTCTTCTTCGAAGAAATCGGAGTCCCGACCTCTTCAGACGTCGGGATTGTTTGTTCAGGTATTACCACATCTTTCAATCTTTCTTTTGTAAAAATTACAAATCCTGCTATTCCCATGCTGGAAACTTTCATTAATTGTAATTGTTGAGTGTCTACATTTGTTGGTTGATATCCTGAAACATCCACTGGAGTTGTGGGAGTAGTGGCTGTCGGTTTGTTGCTTCCAAATGGATTAAATTCAGAGAAGAAATTTGTGTCAGTGCCATCATCTGCCGGTAGAGTCGTTCCTTTTTGAAAATATAAAAATCCAAAGATAGAAATCGTTATGATTATCAGGATGATTATTAAAAGTATAAAGTTTCTTTTTGACATAAAATTTTATGGTTCAAATTCTGTATCATGCTGTATTGCTGGTTGATTTGTTGTATTCCACGTAGCGTCTGCATCATTATTTATACAATCTTTTTCATTTGTAAATTGAGGATTACTACAAGTCCCTCCTGATGACTGGTTTGGTACGGTAGAAGTTACAGCATCTGGATTAAATTCAGAATTGAGCAAGTCTGGATTTATGGTATTTAAAAGTGCCCAAGAGCCGAGGGCTATGAGGAGCCCGAGGATTGCTTGCATTATCCTATTTTTACCGTCCTCTTTAGAATGAGCAAGTTCGCTAGTCATATACTCTATTCCCCCGATAACAATCATTACTACGGACAATACCGCACATAGTCCAATAAATATCTTTATCATTGGGTTTAGGTAATTACCCAATCCGCCTGTGGTACTAACTTTGCATGGAGTGGTTAAATTAGTTCCCGTACCACAAAGCTGTGGCAACGGGGCTAAAAGCTGGTAGTCCCCATTTGTACTACCCGTTCCGGAGGTTGTGTTTGTTGTTGGGGGTAGGTTTATAGCATTTGGAGTGGGTGTTTGATTTACAATGGCTGGTTTTATATTAAAATTAACTTTTACAGTACGATAGCAAAATGTACAAGAAGTGGATATTGTGCCAGAACCTACTCCGATTGCTGTGACTGAACCGTTACCAGCCGTTATGATTGAAGAATTTAACGTAGACCAATTGAGCGTTGAAGTAATATCTACTCCACTATCTAGATTAATTGCTCTTAATTGCTGAGTTTGCCCCACATTCATATTTTCATAAACAGTTCCTGATGGATTCTCGGGGGCGATAATTTTCCAGTCTAAAAACGCTTCTGATGTGGTTGGCGCATAAAATAAAATTGCAATTGGTAAGAATAATCCGATTGAAATATTAAGTATTGAAATGCATTTTGTAATTTTTTTCATATTTTAAAATTCTATATTTATTTCTTTATTTGCCGACTCAAAAATTTTATCTGTGTTCTCGATATTCAGTCTTAATTTAGATGTTCCATGAGTTCCAGATTTTACTTGGAGGGGCATAGAATTTTTTTTCAAACTTGTTAGAGTCACTCTGTTGTCATTAATAAACCAATTCCAGACTAAAGTCGGAGTGAGTAATTCTTTTGGTGAAATAAAGTAAGGTATGGCTTCCACTATTTCTTTCTCTACCATTTTGTGCGGGTTTGCGAGTGTTTTTTCCCAGATTATTCCTAGAGTAGTGTCATTTTTATAAAATAATATTTTTGGTTGTGTTGTTCCTATATCAATGCTGGCAGCAGATGAATTTGTTTGGTCTGTAGTTGAAGCTGTCACTGATATATTGTCTGAATCGTCTAAATAATCATTTACAAAGAGGAAAGAGTTTTTACCATAACCAGAACCATCTACATTGTTCGTGTAATTTTTTTTCCAAAGATAAACTAAGTTTTGAGCGGAAACAACGTTTGAGCCACTTCTTATTTCCGGCATGGCTACTACCTTTACTTCACTGCTCGGTGTGGCTAGGGCCTTTCCTTTATAAAAAGGTGGGACAAAAGAATCATTTGCTTGCCAAAGCAAAACCATCACAGAAGGTTTGATGGTTATTTTTGTGTCTGTGGTGCCATCTGGCAGAGAGATAGTAACGACAACATTTTTTTCTTCCCCAGCCTTGCCAGCAACAGTAGAAAATGATTTTTTGCCAATACCTGAAGCACTCACTTTTCCATTTATAGACCAAGATATTAGAACACTATTTAAATCATAAGCATAACTTTTTAAATTAATTGTCACATTTTCATTTGGAGCTGGATTTGGAGGAACAATATCAACCAAGATGTCAGTAGATACTGCATTTATTACTGTTGTTCCAAACAGCATAAATATTGTAATCAGTAATAATAATTTTAACCGCATAAATTAATTATAACACAATTTTATAACTCCCTCACCCCCGTCCCCTCTCCATTTATGTAAATGGAGAGGGGTGGCTGAAAGCCGGGGTGAGGTGTTTTTGTTATTTTCCTAATTCTCCTGCTTCTGCTTCTTCTTTTGCCTTTTTGTTCAAGAGTATTTGTGATGGGTCAGAGGTAATGATCTGGTCTTCTATATAAGAAGCTATAATTTTTATGGCAACGTGTTTCAAGCCAGCAAAGAATATACCCTCCCCTACACTGGATTCCAAGAGTAGATATTTTTCTTCATCAGTCAGATTGAAAGTTTTTTGCAAAACATCGATAGTGGTGGGAGATTGTTTTAAGAGGAGTTGAATAGAAGAGTTTGTAATAATAGGCACGCCATAAGGAGACTTCATAAAGTCTGCGGCGTCTTGGGTGATGGTGGAAAGGCCTAGATAGTATTTTCTGCCTCTTTTAGCAATAGAATACAAGAATGAAGCAGTATCTTCGGATTTCATCATCCACCAGGCCTCATCGATGACGAGCAGGCGCTTTTTCAAATTTTTACGAATAGCATTCCAGATATAATGCATGATTATATACATTGCGACTGGTTTTAATTCATCTTCCATATCACGAACAGAAAAAACTACGAATTTTTTGTTTATATCTACATTACTTGGCCTATTTAAAAATGTAGACCAAGAACCTTTGGTGTATTTTGCTAAACGAGCAATCACAGAGTCACTGCCATCCATTCCTCCTAAGACCATTTCAAAATCTGAAAGTAACGGAGGTTCAATATTTGAGAAATCTGATTTTGCAGTGATGTCTTTTATCGCATAAGTTTCTGAAATAGCTCTGTCCACCATTGAATCTTCTTCTGGAGTGAGTCCTCCTAGCATCAATCTGAAAAGTCCGACCAAGTTTATGATATTTGAACGCAAGACATCTTCTGCTGTTTCGTCTTCTCTTGGAATCGGTAAATCAAAAGGGTTCATGTGGTGATCCGAAGAGAGAGAAATATTGAAATATCTTCCACCGACTGCTTCAGCCAAGAATTCATATTCCCTTTCCGGGTCTATCACCATCACATCCACGTCAAACATCAAAGATCTTAAGATTTCTAGTTTTGTAGCATAAGATTTTCCTGAACCAGACTTTGCAAAAGTCACAGAGTTGTAGTTTTCAAGAGAAAATCTGTCAAAAATAACGAGTGATGAGTTGTGTCTATTTATGCCGTAGAGTATTCCCTTATCCATCGTGAGGTCAAAAGAAATAAATGGAAATACGCTGGAAAGTGGTTCAGAATTTAATTTTTGATGAATGCCTAGCAAGTCGCTATTTATCGGTAAGACACTCTTAAAACCATCTTCTTGTTGGAATATTGCCGGTTTTATGTAAATCAATTTTGATTCCAACATGGACTTGATTTCATTTTCAACTTTAAAAAGCTCTAGTTCATTGTCGGCATAGATAGTGATGTAAATACCTACATCAAACATCTTTTCTTGAGCTTGGATGAGACTATCACGGAGGCCTTCCAAGTCTTGATAAGAAGTATCCAGCATCGGATCTCGGACCATGCCTTTACCTTCACGCATATTTATCTGGCTTTGGACTTCCGCTACTTTTTTCTGGAATTGGCGGAGGATGATAGATGTGTCTATCGGATGGATGAATATTGAAATATCAAAAATTTTGTCCAAATTGATTATTGGAGAAAACCAGTTATCAGTTAGAAATCTCGGATAAGATATTATGAAAAATGTGCGGGCGATTTTGTTTCCCAAGTTTATGGATTTTGATTCTATTTTAAGAGCGGAAGGCGCGATGATGTCTTGGAGCTCTAGACTAGCTGATTCATATATTTGTTCCGGTAAGACTGCCATTACTGATGCTTTTACATCATTGTTTTTTCCTATACTATTTTGTTTGAATAATTTATCTAATATTGACATATATCTAGTTAAAAGTTCATAAGGTTCATAAAGTTATAAAGTTGGATTAATTTGTTTTGTATTGTATTTACTTGATAAACTTGATACTTTATAACTTTTTACTTGAAAATTAGACTACTCCAGTCTAATTTTCCCTTCCACTTCTCCTGGATTGAAAACTTTATAAAATACTTCCACTACTTCTTCAGTTCCTAGTTGGGCTGACTTTATACCACAACGATTAAGCCCTTGCTCTATTACACTCACCCTCTCTTCTAATTGCGATCTCTTTTCTTCAAAATCTTCCTGACTTGCCATTTTTATTTCCTCAGCACTTTTCCCCCCGAATAATCTTTTTAGAATACCGGAATCTGATTTTAGGACAGTATGAGTATATGGAACTACAATAAAGAAACTTTTTGTCATAATACTGACATCTTCGGTGAACTTTCTGATGAATTCTATGTATTCTTTTGTTTGTAATTTGAGCAATGGCTCGCTTTGGACTTTTTCTCTATCTTCCAAGAGCGTCAGATAAGGGCGGATGTCTAGCCTTCTACTTTGAACAGATATTTGTATAGCAAAATCAAGAGTGTTTAAGAAATTTTGGAACTGGAGAATGGTTGCCTTTTGTTCATCGTCGGATTTTAAAGACAAGTTTACAGAATTTGCTAGCACGATTGCCCGTAGCCCGCCGTCTTTTAGCACGATTACTCCATCGCGGACTTCTTTTATCGGGACAAACTCTTGAGTTGCTTTTGCATTTAAGGCCATCCCGTTAGAAGCAGGTCGCGGTCAACAGACCTCGACTATGCTTGATTATGTTATTAAATTTTCTTTCTGTTTTTAACATCATTTTATATATTTTACTGCGACCGTGGCTTCTAACGGGATTGTGTTTCTCTGTGTTTATTTAAATCTAATACATCAAGACTCCAAGCCAAATCTCGAAGTTTGTTTCCGCTTAATCTTACCATGTCTCTATTTAATACATTTTTCCCATTATTTTCATTGGCAATTTGCACATTCTTTATTTTATTTCTGCGTATTTTCCAGATATAAAGTTTGCTTTGTACAAAATAGTTAAATCCTGCCTCTATCATTTCAATAAAAGGTTTGTTGTTTGGTCTATATCGAGCCAGAGCTATCGCTAGCCCTCCTACTGCTAGGATGGGTATCGCTCCCCAGAAGAGTCCGAGAACTCTATAAAGCACAAAACACAACCCAGCTCCACCAGCCAAATAGACGAACTCCTTGAAAGTGAAGGGTCCGAAAATTTTGTCCTCTATGTCTAAAAATTGTGGAACTTTGAATTGCATCCCGTTAGAGATAGGAAGCGCCTAATCTATTTTTCAGATAACGCTTGCCCATCCCAGATTTTAAAAATAATTCTCTCGACCTTGCTTTATCTTCCAATAAACATCCTTCATAGTATATCAAAATAAATGGGCCTCGTCCTTTCGTATATGTAGATAAACCTTTATTATGCTGATCTAGGCGCTTCCGTAAATCTTTTGTATATCCAGTATAAATCTTGCCGTCCTTTTTACTTTTTAATATATAAGTGTAATAAAACATAAATGATCTCTAACGGGAGCATTGTCCTTTATTCCGGAATCTCTCTATATGGATCTATTTTCGGTGCTATTTTAGGTGTACTACTTGGTGTTAGGTTGTTTAATGTGTGCTCAGTCTTTACCATCGGAGTTTGCATAGAGCTGGATAATTTCTGTACTAAAATTGGGTGCACCCCGTTAGAAGCCGCCCTCTCGAGTACGAGAGTGCTACTGTCACCTTGGGGCGACATGCTTCTAACGGGGTGAACTGCGTCTGGATTTTCTATCTTCTTTAAAATTTCTTCTCTTTTTTCTGGAAGTTTCTCTGTGATGGGTAGTTCTAATTTTTCTGGGACTATTTCAATACCAGCGGAATTTAGAATTTGTGAGTCGTTTACTTTTTCCGGTGTTTTTTCTGTTGGTGTATTTATTAATTTTAAAGATTCCCTTATTTTTAAGAATATCTTTTCGTTTAAGTCATTTATTAATTTTGTTATAACCTCAGGTGATAATTTTATATCTTTTTCTATAAAATCTTGGAAATTATTTGGATTAATAGAACCATTTATTAAATTAGTAACATTTTTTTCCAAATCTCCCATCTGAACAACATTTAGATTGTATCTTTTTGCAATATTATAAAGAGTTATTTTATAGTTTGATTTTTCAATTATGTCTTTAATTTCTTTTGGTAGCTCTGTAAAACGTTTGTCTAACCCTTGTTCAATATTTTGTGTTTCTTCTATTTCTACTTTTTGATTAGCATCAAATGCTTGTATAAGTTGTGGACGAATATTTTTTAGAATAGAATCTTGTATTTCTACTAGCATTCTTTCAGATGGATCTCTTTCTAGCCCTAATTCATTTGTTAGATTTTCTTCGTATTCAACTAAATGGATAATACCGAGAAGTACGAGAGTCGTTTCCGTGCTTAGTGTTTCTTGTTGTTTTTGATTTAGATTGTATTTCAGACTAATAGTTTGAAGAGTTTCAAGCCATTTCATACTGGAAAAAACTTCTTGCGCATCTGGTGGAAGTTTTGAGAAGTATAGAGCTATTTTTTCTTGTAATTCTTTTGGGTCCATAATTTTTTATTTATTATTTTAGTGTCCAACACTTTTTACTTCTTTTACGCCATGATCTCCGCCACTATGTCCTCCTCCATGGCTTCCACCTCCCCCTGAACTAACATTTATTTTAACATTTTTTAGAGCTTCAGTAATTGTATTTTTTACATCTTTCCATGCATCTTTTTGTGGTGTTCCATATTCAATTCCTCCACCTTTTTTTAATCCCATTCTTACTCCAGCTGCAACCATAGCAGCGAGTCCAACTGCCCCTTTAGGGAATATTCCTTTAGATTTTGCTGACATGTCTGGAAGATTTCTTATATCGTAACTACCTTTTCTTAATGCTTGCACAAATTCTCCTAATGCAGAATTTACTTTCGATTGTTCAGCAATAACATCACTTCTGATTTTCCCTTCATTTGCCTTTAAGTCATTTCCTGTTTTTGAATCTTTTATTGGATTATTTGTTACAGCATCAACTGGTGCTATAGCATTGTGATTTATATCAAGAACTTTTGCCATTGTTTTTACTCCGGCACTATCTTCTATTATTCTTACACCATCATCATAATCTTTCATTATTTCAGCTTTTTGTGGTGATCCTAATTTCTGGAATTGATCTCCATATTTCTTTTTTGCTATTTCGTCTTTATCTATTTCTTTTTTAACTTTTTCTTGTTCACTTTCTATAAGATCTTTATATTTTACATCTTTACCATGAGTATCCCCATATTCTTGTTGTGCTTTAGCATCAAGCATATGAGTTGAGTGACTTTTTTCTTCTAAATTTTTATCAAGACTTTTCATCTTTTCTCCAATTCCTACTGCATGTATTCCTTGTGCAACACCTGCTGTTGCATATTTTCCTAATGTTCCCATACTTCTTACATATGACATTGGGTTAATATAGCTTGCTGTAGTTTTGAAATTATCTTTTAGATTAGATTTTAATTGTAAAGCTTTTCCTCGAGCACTATCATTTTGAACTGATTTTGCAACACTACCCACTGTGCCTCTTAGTGCAGCAGCTCCACCTAGTGCTATTCCACCAACGGCAAGCCCAGCTGCTAACTTAGCTCCACTTATTGCTACTTCTCCTAGTGCTCCAGAACCTTTCTTTGCAAAACTTGTTGCTTTTAGAAGAAGAACTAAAACAACTAAAGCAGGAATTATCATACCTAAAAGTTTTAACATTAAGTCATTACTACCTTCACCAATGCCACTAAACATTGGTTTATCAAGCAATAAAAATATAAAATATAAAAAGAACATAAAAATCGGTGCCATAAATGATACTGAAAATAGGCGCTTAAACCATGAGTCCCAACCTATATATTCTGTGCCACTTAGAAATGGAACAGACCAAGACATAAAGGCAAAAGGAGAAAAAATAATTAATATGAAAAGTTCAACTAATCGGCCTAAGAAACTTAAAGCTGATACAAAAAGTGCGTAAGCAGCAAATAACATAATTGCTCCTGCTATTACTGTAATTCCTATTAATGTTCCGACAGAAACTCCACTCCCAGTTGGTGGTTTCCCTGGTACTGTTATGTCAGCGGCGCTTTTAAAGAAATCCGCATTTAGTTTTGTTGTCGGATTAAAAGAGTTGGTTAGTCCTCCAGCAACATCTTTCCATGAGCCAGAATTAGGAGATTGAACTTTAATTTTATTATAAAAAACTAAAGCCAAAACGTTTGAAGTATCTATTAAAATTTTTGTAAAAAACATAGAAAAATTTATGAGTAAAGCCATAATTATCACCCGAACTATTATTTTTTTTGCTTCATGACTAAACCCTAAAATTGTTTCTATTGCTAAGTAGAGCAAAACAATTATGAAGAAAATATTTGAAAAATCTCTAACAGTTGCCCATGCGCTAGGGACAAATCCTGCCATAAGAAAAGTACTACTTAGCGTAATTGCTATTAAATAATTAAAAACATAAGCAGCCACAGCGAGTAGCCAGCCCCCAAGTGTGTAAAATGTCCAATAAACAATCTGTAATATGCACCCTTGCATAGTGCCGTTTGCCCAATGTATTAATACACAAAGTTGGTCATTAACTGTATTATCAAAGTCTGAATTTCCTTCTGTATTTTTTGGTACTGGTTCTTTTACTATTTCTGCTTTTGTTTTACCATTTTCTGTCCAATTTACAATATTATTTCTTGTTTTTTTTGCTTGGCATTCTTCAAAAGTAATAGGTGCAGGATTTGGATCTTTATGATTTACTTCTGGAACAGGACCCCCTTCTGTCAAATTTGAAATTGCACAAGTTCCTAAAACAGGATCAGCTGCCCCCACCTTTACCATCGGGCTAAAGAGTCCGACTAGGATAACAAATATTAGAATGTAAGGTAAAATCTTTTTCATTTTATATCTTTATTTTAGCATATTGACATTCACTTTGCTTCTGCTATACTTACTTGGTAAATGTCTCCCTTGTCGGAGACCCCGAGAAACCCCCGAAAGGGGGTTTCGTCTTATACAACTTTTCCTAACTTTATTTTTATCTCATTTAATTCATCATTGTTTATCCTGCCCATGTGTCTTAATAATCTTTTTGCGTCAAAAAGTCTGATTTGAGATAATATCGCCGTTGAGCCGGTAAATGAAACTAATTTGTGATAATATTTACCATTTTTTTCTTCATTAGATGTCAAAGGAACCCCCAAGAATATATTATTATTAAATTTTCTAACTATTAAAACAGGTCGTTCAAAACTGGAATTTTTTCCATCTTCTTCATCCCCCATATTTTTACCTATAGATGCAAACCAAACCTCTCCTTTATAAAAGTAAACTCTTTTACCATTTGAAAGTTCTTTTTTTTTAATATTCCAATTATCAAAATCTTTCATAGATCAAATATTTTTAAACGAATTAACTTTAAGAACTTTATAACTTTTTACTTTACGAACTAGCCGTTTAATTTACTGTAATCTGGATACTGGTGGTTGCAGTTTTTGGTGGGTTTGATGAATCTTGGATTATAACTGTCGTTTGACCTACTGTTGTGCCTGTGACATTGAAATTATTGTCAGATATTTGGACAGTTGCTGTTACTGTTGATTCTGGTAGTTGTACCAAAATACTATAAGGTGCCGTACCACCAGCTATAGCTATGCTTTTTGTTTCTCCAATCTTAGCTACAATATTTGCTGGAATTGCTAGATTTGTAATACCACCTATAGTAATAGGGACAACGACGGTTTTTGCAGGGACAGAAGAATCTTTTATTACAACCACAGTCTGGCCAGGGGCCACACCAATGACGACTAAGTTTGAGCCAGAGAATGCTGTAACGGCGACTGCTTCGTTTGGGCTGGTTTGTAATGTATAAGGAGCTATTCCACCAGATATTGTGGCTGTGATTGGGTGGCTGGTATCAGTCAAGATACTGTGAGGGTTTACAATTAAAGCCCCGATAGCATTAACAGAAATTTGCACTGTAACAGCTTTTTCAGGATTTGAAGAATCTTTAACTATGATAAAAGTTTGTCCAGGGGTGACACCAGTGACTATGAGTTTAGGACCGGAAGAACTAGATGTAGAAATTTGAGTATTTTCTATTGCAGGATTTCCTCCTGTTTTGATACTATAAGGAGCTGTTCCACCGGAGATAGTTGTAATTGCAGTTTCTCCGACAGTTACGGAAACATTTTGTGGAATATTTAATGGTGGAACATTGGATGTGTTGGAAGTTCCATATGTTGAACCACTATAGCTACCGCCATCATAACTCCAATTATCATTTTCTCCTCCTGTTACCGAACGTACTCCTTCTGACATTGCATTTAAACCTTTATCCATGAAGTGGTTCAAAAGAGCATCAAAAATAGCGGCCAAACTATTACCTAATGCTCCATCAAGCATAGTAGATAAAGTTGGTACATTAAGTGCAGTCATTACCTGATTCGCAGCCACAGAGCCAGGAGTAGTGCTTTGTAAGCCACCTGGGCAAGTGTTTGCTACTTCCCATGCAGATCTTTCTAAAGCTTTTTCTTTTTCATAGTTTCTGTTGTATGCTTGTATCTCTGCACTGTTGCCGTCTGCATAATTTGTGTCTGTTTTTGAAAGTTTTCCTTCAATTGTTGCCGCAGGTGGGTTATATTTTATTTTGCTTACAAATGTTGGTCTCTGAAATTCATTTATACCATTATTATATGCAGGATTATCTGGACACATTTGTGGAGACAAAAATCCCATTCCTTGGTCCAATAATTTTTGCACTTGTTCTGCTGGCGCTTGAGCTGTACCAGCCAGTTTTTGCATCAAACTATCTTGTATCATCATATTGAATCCTAGATAATTATTTTGCGGATATTGCGTATTTATCAAAAATCCATTCCATCCACCCAGATTAAAATCTGTTCTGTATCGAGCCAATAGGTCTGGGTCATTTATGACATTGCTCAATGTGTATCTAGCATTTATGTCTAACTGTCTTTTATAGCTGTCTATAATGCCGAGCGCGATTTGTCTACCAAAAGGAAAACCATTTGGATCATAGCCTATCATATCTATGATTTGTCTAATTTGAGTTTTGGCAATGTCGTTAAAGAACATACTTGGATTTTCTATGAAAAGAGGCGCTCCATGGAAATCGGAATTTATCCAGTTGATGATGGATTGAGTCATTTTTGCCAAAATTCTTTTGGCAATTGTTTTTAGAATTTGTTCAAGGATATCTCTAGCAAGTTCTTTTACCTTTATTCCAGCTATCATTGTAGTCTGGACAGCAGTAGTTCCGCCAAAAAGATTAGTAATAGCCATATGAAGTGGGTCGTTAACAATGGTGGCAACTTGTGCTTGTGCTCTTTTAGGCACAGAAAACAAAACGATAGGTAATATCATTGAGATAATTAATAAACCGGAAATAAATTTGTTCCCGTTAGAAGTCGCGAGGGCTCGTAGCGACCCTCTACTTCTAACGGGATGGTTTGTTTTGTTTTCTGTTGCCATTTTATTATTTATTATACCTTTTATTGATTTTATAATGAAGCTTTATTTCGTTGATTTTATTTAATTTCCCAATTTTTGATTAATCGCATTGGTGAGATTTGAAACAGCTATAACTAGCTTTTGGGTGCTTCCTTCATATTTAGTTATTCCACCTAAAGCCATGATGGGGTCATTATCATAAAGTTTTATATCACTTATATTTTCCAATAATCCCTCGAGGTCATTTATTACATCGAGATGAAGAATTGAAATAGATTGTGGAACGCTAGTTTTAAGCATTCCTGTTATTATTTTATTTGTTTGATCTATGATTGGGCCAAGCATTGATAAAGCATTTGCATCAACAGTATTTTCATCGGGTATGAATTTCTGTAATACATCCAATATCCCATATTTTAACGTTGTGTATCTTGTAAAGATGTCATTTAAAGTATTGTTATAATTTTTAAAAGCTTGAACAGAATTATCGTTTGTGGTTTTTATGTCGGAAGTTAAAAATACTTTTCTTTGTGGAGCATTTTGAACCCGTTCTGATAAAGAAGCTCCCAGCGCATCTACTGAGGCTTGGTCCATGGTGGTGCCATTTTGGTTTGCAGTTGCCACAATTGCAAAAAGTTCTCTGGAGAATTTTTCTGTCTCTGTTAAATTCTCTTCTTTCGATGAGACAGTGCTTCCATTTTCTGTTTTTATTGCAATTGTTCCATTTTCAGCTTTCAATTTACTAATTGCCACGCTATCTGGCGTCCCTGCGGTAGTCTCTTTTTTATTTGGATCAAGTCCGTATAAGTTTTCTTGCCAGTCCAATACTCCATCACCATCGGTATCTTTGTTTACTAAATCCGCGATAGTTTCATCACTATAAACTAAACTATCTTCTTGATTTGTGTTTTTAAACACTTCTTCGTTATTAAATAGAGAAGAAAAAAATCCTGTTTTTGTCAAAAAAAGTACAACAAGAAATACTATTGCAAAAGCAATCCAGAGTACTTTCTTTTGTTTTAACAAATTTTTAATTATTTAGTAATTATACACCAACTAGGTTTTAGGTGCTAGCTTCTAGGGGCTAGATAAAGAAAATTAAGATTTAGACAAAGAAACCCAATCTGAAAGAGTTAAATTTTCAGCTCTTTTGTCTCCGAAAGATGCCAAGGACTCCCCTTGGCACATTCCTTTTAGGTTTCCGGAGAGTTTTTTACGCTTATGTGCGAAGCCAGTTTTTACTATTTCCCAAAATTTTTCTTCATTTACTTTATTTTCCTCAAAAATTTTGCGAGAAATATTTTTTATGGAAATTATCGCCGAATTTACTTTTGGCGCGGGAGAAAAATATCTTTTATCTACTTTTGCAACCATTTTTGGCTCCCCGTATGCTTTGACAGAGATAGACAGGATGCTTTCTTTGCCATCGCGAGCGAGTATCCTTTGGGCTACTTCGTGTTGGACCATGAGTACCATAGTTTTCGGTTGATTTTTTTCTGTTAAAAACTTTTTTAAAATTGCGCCAGTGATGTTGTATGGAATGTTTGCGATTAGTTTATAGGTTCTAGTTTCTAGGTTGTAGTGGCTAGTGTTAAATTCTAATATGTCTCCTTCCACTAAAATTAATTTTTTTTCCTCAATCTCTTTATTAAATTTTTGTTTTAGAAATTCTATTAATTCTTTGTCTTTCTCTACAGCTAGAACCTGATCACTAGAACCTAGAAGCTGTTTTGTGAGCGCTCCCTTCCCTGGTCCTATCTCCAAAACTAGGTCTTGGTTTTTTACCCCGTTAGAAGTAGCCGCGCCGCGGTCCAGAGGACTCGCGCCTTCGGCGTGAGCGCGACTTCTAACGGGGTTGATTTCTCCCGCTTCAATAATTTTTCGGAGAGCTATCTCTGATTTTAAAAAGTTTTGTCCTAGTGATTTTTTTGCTTTGTGCATTTTTTTACTTTATAACTTTAAAAACTTTATGAACTTTTTACTAAATATATATTGTTTTTACTCTAGCATCCTCCCCTTCTTTTTCCAACAAATCCGCTGGAATGTCGCTGATAAATTCTGACGGAGCATTTATGTTTCGTGAACCGAAAATAGTGCGAAAGTTTGCAAAAGATAAAAATAATTTTTCTTTTGCGCGAGTGACAGCCACATAAAAAAGTCTGCGTTCCTCTTCCCTATCTACGGTTACATCTTCATTATGTTTTTCATGAGGGAAAAGTCCGTCTTCTAGTCCAGTGATAAAAACATTTTTGAATTCTAATCCTTTTGAAGCGTGCACAGTCATTAATTTTATCCCGTTAGAGGCAGAGGGTCGCTGCGAGCCCTCGCGGCCTCTAACGGGATTACCTGCATTTATCATTAAACTATCCTGATCTGATGCGAGTGAAGCATCTTCTAAAAGCCTTTCAATTCCAAGGCCATTTTCCAAATTGTCATATTTTAGAGCCAGTGTTGCGAGCTCTTTTATGTTCTCAAGTCTTTCCATATCTTCCTCTCCTCCCGACGAAAGTTCTGTTTCAATGCCTGATTTTTTTACCACAAATTTTATTACATCACTTGTTTTTGAATTATGAATTTTTTCTTTTATCTCTTCCAGTATTTCGTAAAATTTATTTATTTTAATTTTTACTTTTATAGGTAAACTTTCCATATCGTTGGCAAAAATTTTAAGTAAAGTGACTTTTCCTATGCCTCGTGCGGGGAAATTTATTATTCTTTTTATATCTGCAAGATTTTTAGGATTTAAAGCTGCGCGCAAATATGCCAAAGTGTCTTTTATTTCTTTTCTTTCAAAAAATTTAACTCCCAAGACTTGATATGGGATGTTGTATCGGAGCATCGCTTCTTCCAGCGCTCGTGATTGAAAATTTGCGCGATAAAGGACAGCAACTTCGGATGGTGTAGTAGATTTTTCTTCACGGGGTCTCTCGCAGGCCGACGGGCCGAGAGTGAGCGCTCCGCGAGCACGCGGAGACAGCGACCCCGAGAAGGAAGAATCTATGGAGCCATCCAGAAGCTCTAAAATCTTCGTCGCGACAAATTCAGCTTCGTCATTTTCATCCAATGCTTCATACAAGCCAATTTTTTGGCCTGTATCATTTTTTGTAAATAAATTTTTATCTGGTCTATATTTATTTTTCTTGATTATTACATTTGCTGCCTCTAAAATATTTTTTGTAGATCGGTAATTTTCTTCGAGCAAGACTATTTTTGCTTTTGGATAATCTTTTTCAAAACTTAAAATGTTTTTCAAATTTGCTCCGCGCCAAGAGTAGATATTTTGGTCTGCATCCCCCACCACACAAATATTTTTATTATTTTCAGCGAGCATTTTAGACATCAAGTATTGCACTTCATTTGTGTCTTGATACTCATCTATGTGAATATAGTCCCACTTTTCTTGATAAATTTTTCTGACCTCTGGGTTATCTTTCAATAATTTTGTCGCTTTTAAAAGCAAATCATCAAAATCGAGGGTATTATCTTTTGCTTTCTTTTTTTCGTACAAATCCCATACTTGTTTCACTACTTTCTCTGTACCTGCCCCGTAGGAAGTACTCTTTCCTTCGGGGTAATCCGCCAAATGCACGAATTTTCCTTTTTCCCGAGAAATAACGTTCTTTATTTTCTTTGGATCGAATTGTTTTGGGTCTATCCCTAGCTCTTTTAGGATTTCTTTGATAAGGGAGGTAGTGTCTCCTTCGTCCAAAATCGTGAAATACTTGGTTAAACCTAATAATCTGGCATTTTCTTTAATAATATATACCCCTAAAGAGTGAAAAGTGCTCACAAAAGGGGTTTTTTCTTGATTTTCTGTTCCATGGGAGTGTTTTTTGATTTCCGTGAGGATGCGTTCTCGCATTTCCTTGGCTGCCTTATTTGTAAAGGTGACAGCCAGGATTTTCTCTGGGGAAACTCCTTTTTTAATAAGATTTACGATTCTGTGGGTTATTGTCTTTGTTTTTCCAGCTCCAGCCCCAGCAACTATGAGAAGAGGCCCTTCAGAATGCATGGCTGCCTCCTTTTGCTCCTTATTTAACCCATTTAGGTGTTGTGTGTTTGTATTCACTATAGAAATATAGCACCAATTTGGGTTATCCACAGCATGATTGACTTTTGGGCATTTTTAAGCTATTCTTTAAAAGTACCTTTAGTATAGTAGGACGACAGGAAATGGCTGAAATCAGGGACGATGGTACCATCATGAGAAATTTATATAAAATATCCAGCTTTTTTCACGCTATCTCTTTGATTTTGAGATCTTTTTTTGTGTTTCTTTTTGTAGTATTGCCTTTTCAAGCCCATGCTAGTTTCTTCTCTTCTATTTTTGGAGATGAAGCTTATGCCCAAGTAGATAGGACAGTTTCGGTTCCATCCAGTAATAATTCCCAAACTATGGCCCTACTTCAGGCAAATGTTTATTCTGTTTCAGCGTTTCAAGATAAAAATACAAATAAAGACAATAATACTGATGAAAATACAACGGAAAACATTGTTTCTGATAATGCTATTCTTCCTGCTACTGGTCCGATGGGTGTTTCAGATGGAAAAGACGTAGTAGATCCTTCTTCCCTTGAAACTAGTATTTATGTGATTAGAAAAGGAGATTCTTTGACCGCTATAGCCGATATGTTCAATGTTTCTGTGAATACCATTTTATGGGCTAATGATATGAAAAAAGGAGACAAGCTCGTTCCTGGGGACGTGCTTTTTATTTTACCAATCTCTGGTCTTGAACATACTGTTACAAAAGGTCAGACGTTACAAAGTATCGCAAAGCTTTATAAAGTAGATGTGAGCGATATAGTTTTTTATAATGACATCAAACAAGATACTAAACTTGCAATAGGTGACAAACTTATGATCCCCGGTGGAAGTATGGCTGATGAAGGTGGTGATAAGCCAGCAGCAAACTTGAGCTCGGCAGTAGTGAGAGATGCAAATTATTATCTCATCCATCCAATTCAAAATCTCATAAATTATTTCATCAATCCAGTACCTACCGGTCACAAAACTCAAGGTCTCCACGGTCCAGGGAATAGAGGCATAGACATCGGCGCGCCTACAGGCACTTCTATTTATGCATCAGCTGCCGGAACAGTGCTCACGACTAAAACAGGCTGTAAGGTCAAACAAACACGTTGTGGTGGTGGATATGGAAATATGGTAATCATAGTGCATCCTAATGGAACAAAAACTCTTTATGGGCATATGTCTAAATTAAATACAAAGCCAGGAGCTTACGTGGCTCAAGGAGAAGTCATAGGCTATGTGGGCAATACTGGACGTTCAACTGGTCCACACATTCATTTCGAAGTATTTAACGCAAAAAATCCAGGTTCTGACTGGAGCTGGGCAAAATAAACAGAGAAAATCCAACTGCTTGGGTTTTCTCTGTTTAGTTTGAGCCGGAGCTATGTTTTCTTAGTAAAGAAAACAAGCGAGGCAGGGTCGTGAAAATTTTGTTTTGACGAAAACAAAATTATTCCTGACAACTAGTTTTCTAAATTCCTGCGAGACGAATTGCTCCGTACAGAACTGCGACGCCTAAAATTGTGGCAAAAGTAGTCCAAGCTGTGGGGTGGCTGTGATGGCTTTCTGGTAACAAATCAGACGCTCCGATATATAAGAAAAATCCAGCAAATAAGGCTAAAATTATACCTAAAGCTGATTCTGGCACAGAGAAAAATAAAGTAGAAGTTATCCCTAAAACAGGAGCAATGGCGTCAATTAAAAGCCATTTAAAAGCCTGTTTTTGTGTGCCTGAGTTTTTTAAAACCATATTCACCGTATTTATACCGTCAGAAAAGTCGTGTACCAAGACAGCGATAGCAACGATGGCGCCTACAGCTGAAGAAACTTGAAATGCGAGTCCTACTGCTGCACCATCGAGAAAACTATGAAGAGATAGACTTCCTGCTCCCAGTATTCCCCTCTTATTTATATTTTGTTCTTCATGTTCTTCGCTGTTGTGTGAATGAAAAAAAACAAATCTATCTAAAATAGTGTAAGCCACAAATCCGAGCGCCACGATGGAAGTAATAAAAGAAATATCAAAATTTATTTTTCCTAATTCTATTGCTTCCGGCAATAAATCAAAAAATGCTACACCGATAACTGCTCCAGCAGAAAATCCTAAAATCAAATGTAGTTTATCTTTGAAACGTAAAGCAAATATTCCTCCTAAAAAAGTGGAAACAAATGCTCCGATGCTTATCAAAATAATCATGTATATTTTATTATACAACATTAGAAGCATCTTGCTAGGTTATTTTTTAGATTTTTTCAATATCTTGTTCCTCGTCATCATCACCAGTGATTTTTCTTTTTTGTAGTATTTTTAGATATTTCTTAAAATCTTTTGTTACAGCCATAGATTGGAACATGTTTGTATGTAGTCCTTGTTTTTTAAGTTCTTCTTCTTTCTTTTTTGCATCAATTTCATTATCAAATTCGAATTTTAATTTTGGATTTATGAATAATTTCATATCATCTTTTTCATCAGCATTTACAATAAATATTTTTGGATAAGCATCCTCCGTGATGCCATATTCTCTTCTTAAGAAAAGAAGGGATATTTCAAGATAGGGATTAATAGTATCAGAAGACCCCTATGTTTTTAATTTTGGGTCCTTTTTATACTCTTCGTCTCTTCTTAATGAATTTATATTCATTCTTAAAATTGTCTCCTTTGCAATATCACGCAAGCGAAAATATTCTGTATTGGTTGGTGTAAAATCAAACATTTGATGCATATTCTCCATTGCATCTTTTAAATATTCTTGTATAAGTTCTTCAGGGATAGTTTCAATTGTATATTTAGTTTCGATATTTAAGGATTCCATGTTTTTATTATAGTAAAAATCCATTAAGTTTTGTTCTGGTGCGGGATAGGCGAATCGAACGCCTGCCAATAGGTTGGAAACCTATTGTTCTACCACTAAACTAATCCCGCTTGCACTACAGATAACATTATACATATTTTTCTTTATTTTAAAACCTCCCCTATCCAAGCATTTATTTTTCTTGCAAGAAAAACTCCAAATTCTTTCTTACCATTACTTCTTATGCTTAAGTGAGCAGTTCCATAAGGCAATTTTCCTCTTTTAAACATTTTTTTATCTTTTCTTTCATCAATATGGGTTTTTTGAAATTGATTTTCAGGAATTTCGGAAATACTGGACCAAAATTTTTTACATTGTTTTATATTATTATCAGGATATAAATGAAGTCTAATCCTAAAATTTTCTCTTGGTAAACCGCATACTTCTTCAAACCATTTAACAGAAAATTTTATAATTTTAGGGTCGGCATTGATTATGCGCACAATATCAAAAGTTTTTGCTCCCTCTCCGATATAAATCCCAATTCCCAACATAAATAAATCTCTTTTTGTTAATTCTCCTATCTCCTTTTTGGCTTCCCTCCCCGCTCTTTTCATCGATTCTAATTTTATTTTAGCTTTCACTCTACCAGAAGCAGCTCGTGCTTTTCCAATTCTTTCAATAGTTATTTTGTTTGGAGTATAAGGAATACTGGAAAGCCATCCACTTAAAGTGCTTTTTGACATTCCGGTCTTTTGAGAAATGTAATTGTAAGAATGTCCTTCTTTTCTTAAATTAAAGACCTCTTCACGTATTGTGTTTGTATGTGCCATACTCTCAAAGTATATCACAGCATAACCTATACGCAAGTTCGATTATTAATGTCGGGCTGCTGGGAGTCGAACCCAGCCTAAATGCTCCCAAAGCACTTGTACAACCGATATACTACAGCCCGAAATTATATTTTCAACATTACTAACCTCACAATAAACCGCACAAATGCTCTCTTAAATGCACTTGTACAACCGATATACTACAGCCCGATCCCCTCTTAACGTTGTGGAACTAATATATCATAAAATAATATCACTGACCACTTTTATTTTTGCTTTTTTTTCTTTTTGACATAAATAAACAACCAACAGATCCACTTGCCATTCTTTTTCCTCGTCTACATTTTTACTTAAAAGATAAGTTTGGATTGTTCGTGAGAGTCTTTTTAATTTCCAAGGATGCATATTGTCTTCTGGTCTGTGCTCATATCTTTCGTCTGAATCATTAAAAGATTTTGGTATAAAAGTATTTAGCGTTTCACGCGAAACACTTTTGACTTCAATAAAATACAATTTATTTGATTTCTCAGCTATTATGTCTATTTCTCCCCATTTTTTAGTGTAATTTCTTTCTATAATAGAAAAATTATGTTTCATGAGAAACTTTACGGCTATGTTTTCTCCGATTTCTCCTTTTTTTTGGGTTTCTGAGGTAAATACTTTAGGCATTGTTACTTTTAGTCATATTATATAAGTAATCCTTATGTTTCTTATGGAACACGTTTCACCCCGTTAGAAGTTTCCCTATTTACTTAATAAAATCAATGTTATTCGTGAAACCTAGCTATTTTTACTTCTAACGGGGTTTCACGTGAAACGTTTAGCTATATTTTATGTCTTTTATAAAAATATCCTTATTTTACAACGTATTTTAGCTAAAAGGGTATTAAAAGACAGTTTTTTGATGTGTCCTTTATACCCATTACCAACATAGTTATCCCCATTTTTAATAAAATCCTTAATTTATAAGATTTATCTAAAGGACACAGGATTTTGTGGTCAGGCATAGTTTTTTGCTAAAAACTTGCACGACCCTGATTCGCGCCGTCGCGCTCCGTCTTGCACAAAATACACCGTATTTTGTGCACCCGGCAAGAGTCGAACTTGCAACGACCGCTTCGAAGGCGGGTATGATATCCATTTCACTACGGGTGCAATATATCTATTATACATCATTATTTATTTTTGTCATAGTATCCTTATTTTTCAAGCATTTTATACAAGAATTGCAAAATAATCAATATAATATATAATTAAACAATTAAAAATAATTTAGCGGTCATAGTTTAGTGGTAAAACACGTCCTTGCCAAGGATGAAATTGGAGTCCGATTCTCCATGGCCGCACAAATTGTAAAGTGGAACAAAATCTAAAAAATTTAATAAAGAAGATACCAAAAGAAGTTTCACATGTAACAGACACACTTGAAAAGGGTGGTTTTGAAGCATACCTTGTTGGTGGTTGTGTTCGTGATCTTTTAATGGGTAAAGAGCCAAAAGACTGGGATGTTACGACAAATGCCAAGCCAGAGCAGATAATTAGTCTTTTCGAGAAGACTGTTTACGAGAATACCTTTGGAACGGTAGGAGTGGTTGTTTCGCGTGAAACACCAAAAGGGGATGTTTCACATGTAACAGATTCAAGTCTAGAACCTAGAACCTCTAACCTAGAACCTAATTTTATAATAGAGGTCACTCCATACAGAACAGAGGCAAAATATAGCGATTTTAGACATCCAGACGAGGTAAAGTTTAGCGACAAGCTAGAAGATGACCTTAAAAGACGTGACTTTACGGTCAATGCTATGGCCTTTTCCGCCCAAGGCGGATCCGCTTCTGGCGGAAGAAAAGGGGATCCTGTTCTAACGGACATGTTTGGTGGTCTAAAGGACATCAAAGATAGAGTTTTGAAAGCTGTGGGGAATCCAGATGAAAGATTTCAAGAAGACGCACTACGAATGTTGCGAGCTGTTCGTTTCGCTTGCCAATTAAATTTTTCTGTGTCGTATGAAACAATGGAAAGTATTTTAAAAAATGCAGACTTGTTGAAAAAAATTTCTGCAGAAAGAATTCATGATGAGTTTGTAAAAATAATTATGTCAGAAAATCCTAGCGCAGGAATTTCTATGTTGCAAAAATTTAATTTGTTAAAAAATATTATTCCAGAACTTGAAGAGGGAATTAATTGTGAACAATTAGGGGAACATATCTATGATGTTTGGGAGCATTTATTGCACGCATTACAACATTCCGCAGACAAGAATTGGCCTTTAGAAGTGAGGCTTTCTGCGCTTTTTCACGATATCGGGAAGCCAAAATCTAGGAGGCTCGCAGGAGAGATTTCTTCGACGAAAAATTCAAGGGCACTTGCAGAAACTTTTCCAGATGAAAATTCAAGGAGCCGTGGGTTCCCTGTCCTTATGACCTCGAGGGCGAAGGTGGGAGAATTTTTATCTGGAAAAATTTCTAGCTCGAAGAAAAAATATACCTTTTACGGTCATGAAGTTGTCGGAGCGCGAATGGCAAAAAAAATAATGGAAAGATTAAAATTTCCAAAAAAAGAAATTGAACTTGTGGAGAAACTTGTCCGCAATCATATGTTTTTTTCTGATACAGAATTAATTACACTTTCTGCAGTGCGTAGAATTGTTGTGAAAGTCGGAAAGGAAAATATTTGGTCATTAATGAATGTCCGTGAGTGCGATAGGGTGGGGATGAAGAAGAAAGAAGCCCCATATCGCTTGCGAAAGTATTTTGCAATGATCGAAGAAGCCTTGCGAGACCCTATTTCCGCTAAACAGTTGAAAATAAATGGGGAATATATGCAAAAAGAGCTAGGAATTAAACCCGGACCGAGGATGGGGTGGATTTTGAGTGCGCTTTTAGAAGAAGTTTTGGACGCGCCAGAGAAAAATACCGTGGAACATCTTTCAGAGTTGGTTAAATCTATGAATTTGCTCGGTGATGCCGAACTCAAAGCTCTCGGTGACCGTGGAAAAGAAAAAAAAGAAGAATTAGAAGGAGAAGAAGTAAAAAAATTACATTTACGCCATGGCGTAAATTAAAAACCTCTTTCTTGGCACAACTTTTTGATAGGCAATCTATCTGGCACTGCTGTGCCAGCGAACTTCTCGTCGCTCAAGAAAATTATACTCGGATTACCTAGTTAATTTTCTAAGCTCCTGCGAAAGGCCTCTCAAAAAGTGCGCCTTCAACGAGGTTTTTACGATACCTCCTGTTGGTAACACTGTTCACAGTATACTTTTTCTGTTCTGTCAGGGGAGTAGCTGGTTTTGAATTCATTTTCACACTTTTCTGCGCCATGTTGGTGAGTTTTTAGGTCGCACATGCAAGAACGGTGCCAAAGTTTGCGTGGATTGCGTTTTTTCATTCTGTCTTGGTGGCGACATTCGAAATCTTTGTGCGGGAGGGGGAGGTTCATCCTTTTATAGAAGTCTAATTCTGATTTTGTGATGCGGAAATTCTTTTTGCAGTCTTTGCATACTAAAATTTCGTTCAAAATATCTTCGGAGACTTCTCCGATAGTTTTTGGCATATCTTTTTCTTTGATTGTTTCTTTTCCATATGTGCCGGTTGTCTTTTCTTGCCATCGGAAACCTCTTTTCAAAGCTTCTTCTTTGCTTAGAGGAAAATATTCATGTGCGAGTGTCTCATTGTAGCCAAAAAGGGAAAGTTCTGGAGGAAAAAAGTCTCCGTATAAACCGTCAGATTTTAATTGTTCAACAATTTCTTCTTTTATTTTTTGATATTGTTCTTTTGAATATTCTTTATTTAAAATATAGTAATTTTTTTTATTAATACCTACACAACCGAAACAACTTTGACAGTGATAACAGCTGTCGGAATATTGCACATCGTTACAGTACATTGGATAAATAGTGCACATATTATTATTACTTGAAAGGTTGCCCATGACGTTGTAGCAACGTTCTGCTCCAGTATATGTGTTATTACAATCATAACAATCTATTATTTTATCTACGTCTGCAACATAAGAACAATTTTTTGTATCGGAGGCATCAAAAACCATTACGCCATCGTGGCAATTGTACATATAATCACCAGTGGTATTATTGCATTTAGTAGCAGAAGCATATTTTACTAAGGCTCTATCTCTAATTTTGATGTAATTTTCCTTAGCCTCCTCGATATTTTTTTGGGAAGATAAAATTTCTGTTTTTTTCTTTTCAAATTCTATTTTATTGTATTGTTTATTTTCTATACAGTAATTTAAATTGCGTCCATTTGTGCACAGAATGCAATTTTGGCAATTACGCATATCAAATGAAAAAAGCACATCCACACATTCTTGTAAACGTTCACTATAAAGACACTTGAAGGATTTATGAGTGTCTATACATTCATAGCAGAGTTCAGAATCATAAAGAAAATCGCAATCTGTAGAGTTTTTGCATCGTTGAACCAAACGGCCATACATACAATCTTCATTATTTCCAGCGGCAAAAAGTAGATAGCAATTTTTATTATCTTCTGCATTATTAGTGTAATCGCTATTTATACTATTGATAACCAAAAGAGCAATACGTGGTATTTTATTTTTCAGCTCTAAAAACTGTTTAAAGAAGGGGATAGATTTATTCCAGTCCATACTGTAATCTAGTGGATCCCATTCATCACTCCACCAACATTTATAGCAATATACTGGAAAAGGAGTACCAGCAGGATAGAGAGATATTCCATCTTTCTTGCACAAGTCGCATGTGCGTTTGTATAGTGTGCGTTCGTTACGAAATAATAAACGACACATCATTCGACACTCTGGGCAGTGATTTGGTGTTGGAACTTTTATTTGCTCATAAAAAATAAGATCTTCATCTCTTATCTCAAATTCTTTTTTACATGTTTGGCAAGCTTGCATAATTTTTTATTTATTACTAATAGAGAAATCTTGGAATTCTTTTGTTGAGTCGTGCCAGTTTACATAGAAATTCTCTATTGAAGAAAAGAAAAAGCTTTTTTCTAATCTTTTTGTAAACTTTGTTAGATCCCCATCTTCTCCCTCAGCTACAACTTTAATACTACCATCATCCTTTGTGAACACAACACCTTTTAGTCCAAGTTTAATGGCAAGGTCTTAAAATACTAGATAAATAATTATAATTTAATCCCTTGCCCGATATTCCACTTTCTATTCTTTTTATCATAACAATATAATATACTAATTTAACCTATTTGTCAATATGTATCGTCAAGAAATTAATCAATATAGCTATATTTATCAGTATGTTTAGTATTATTGGGTTATTTTTGTGGAAAAAGATTGACACAGAATATGTTTGGGAGTAGGATGGGGGTATGAAAGACACAAATGAGCAACTTAAACTAAATCTTCAATCTTTTGGATTCAGTGAAAAAGAAGTGATTGTGTATATTGCTCTTTTGGAATTAGGAAAGGGAACAGTCAGGCAAATCAGTAGCAAGGCTGGAATAAACCGAACAACAGCTTATGATATTTTGGGTTCGCTCTCAAATAAAGGATTAGTAACTATTTCTGGCAAAGAGCCGAAGTCAGAATACGCAGTTGAGCCACCGGAGGCAATTACGACATATTTAAAAAGAGTAGCAGAGGAAACTGCTGAGCATATAAAAAAATCTGAGGCCATTATTCCAGAACTAGAGCTTCTTCATGCAAAACAAAATCGTCCAAAGATTAGATTTTATGAGGGGAGAGAAGGACTTGAGCATGTTTATGAAGACACTTTAACTTCCACCGAGCCGATACGTGCATATGCGAGCGTGGGAGACATGCATGCGGGCTTACCGGGGTATTTTCCAGAATATTATAAGAGGAGAGCGGGGAAAAATATTTCAATCAGAGCGATTGCGCCTAAAACTTCGATGGGTCTTGAACGCAAAGCGCTTGATACAGAAGAAAAACGTGAAATTGCATTCGTGCCAGCAGATAAATATTATTTTTCTCCGGAAATAAATATCTATGATAATAAAATTATGATTGCATCGTGGCGTGAAAAGCTCGGAATAATTATTGAGAGCACTGAAATAGCCGATGCGATGAAAAAAATATATGAACTCGCTTGGGCAGAGGCGAAAAGGCTGGATGGGGAGTTGAAAAATTAGAAACTCTTTATCGACGAGTTTTTATTTTTAGTAAACTTTACAAACTTTCTCCATAAAGCTTTTTTACAAAACTTTCAAAGAGTCTAGTGCTATAAGAAGAGAGATTGAAGATGACAGCTAAAGTGAATAGAAGTAAAGAAATTTTTATACTATAAAAAGAAAGAGGAATAGCAATGATTGCGAAAAGAACTGGAGCGAGGGTGCGGACGGTACTGCCACGTATTTCGTGTTTGCTTATTTCTGGATTTTGAATATGTGGTGAGTAAATGACATATCCTCGCATCCAATATAATGTGAGCCCGAGTAAAACGATGTGTATGCCGAAGACAATGACGGATAATTCGTTGTTGCTGAATTGACCGAGCATACTTGCGGAAAAGGGAACCAAGCTGATGAGCATGAAAAATAAAGCATTGATGTTGATGAGCATAGAGTCCACATTTTTAGCATAAATGGAAACAAAAAAATGATGTGCTCGCCAATAGGTGAAGAGTAAAGCAAAACTCAAAACATAACTTAAAAATACGGGAACTAATTTTTCAATTTCATGCCAAAGTCCTAAATTGTCTATCGGGCCCCAGATAGCTGGTAAATCAATTTTAAATACCAGAATCGTCATCACGATGGCAAAGATTCCGTCTGAAAGCTGGTCTAGTCTTGCGTGGTTCATCCCGTTAGAAGTAGGAAATCTTTAGATTTCCGTTAATTTATTTTAATAATCACGACTATAAAAACGTAAATCTATTATATCACTTTTAATAATTTTAATTAACTATGTGACTTCTAACGGGATTCATTCCTTATTATGTAGACTTTTATATATTAGTTTAATATACTTTTCTTATGAAAGAAAATAGTTTTTTAGAGGGTCAAAAAAGAGTAATGATTACCGGAGGGACAGAAGGCATTGGACGTAGTATTGCTGATAATTTTTTACTTTCAAATTCTCAAGTTGCAATATGTGCTCGAACAAAAGAAAAAATAGCTCAAGCTAAAGATGTTTTTCCTATTGCCGAAGTAGTTGATCTGTCAGATTTATCTCAAGCAGAAAGTTTCTCAAAAAAAGTTGTCAGAGATCTTGGTGGAATAGATTTTGTGATTCTGAACGCAGGGGTGCATGGTGTACCAATTGGAGAAGAGAGTACAGAAGAAAAATTTAAAAGGGAGGCACATGCTATTCGTGTAAATTATGAAGCTCCTTTTGTAATATCTCAGAGTTTAAGAGATGATTTAAAAAAATCAAAAGGTGTATTAGTATATATGACTTCTCAGCATGCAAAATTCGATCCTAGTAAAGTACCTGAATCAGCAAAACCATACGCAATTTCTAAAAGAAAGCTTGAGGAATTTTTTACAAAATTTGCACAAGATCCAGAAAATGACGGAATTCTGGTAATTGGAATTGATCCTGGACCAGTAGACACAAAACTTAGAGAAGAAATTAGAATAAAAGGGTCAGCTGAATTAAGTGCTGTTGCACAAAGAGATAAAGACAATAAAGTATTGAAAGATCCAAAATTAGTCGGTAAAATTATATATAAAATAGTTACAGAAAGAGCCGATTTCAATCAAGGTACAGGTGGTTATACTAAACCCATAAAAAGTGGGGATATTGTTAGAATTGACGAGCATTATTTACAGTAATTCTAAATCTCAATCAGGATCGGGCAATGGTCAGAGCCCATGTAGTTGCCGAGCATGTCGGCATTTTTAATTTTAGAAAGAATTTTTGCGTCGGTAAAGAAATAATCCAGTCGCCAGCCGACATTTCTATTTCGGGCTCCGGTTTTTATGTCCCAATAAGTGTAAACGTCTTTTTTATTTGGATTGAAATGTCTCCATACATCTATAAAATTATTTTTCATGACTTTATCAATCCAAGCACGCTCTATGGGCAAAAATCCCGTATTTTCTTCATTGGCTTTTGGCCGAGCTAGGTCTATGGCTTCATGCGCAGTATTTATATCTCCACAAAAAATGACATTTTCACCGTTTTTGCGAAGTTTGATGATAAATTTTAAAAAAGCATCGTAAAATTCTAATTTATATTTTAATCTGTGTGGTCCTTGGCCACCGTTTGGGAAGTAGCCACTAATTAGTACCAAGTTCTTCAGGTTCATAAAGTTCTTAAAGTGAGCTACAATAATTCGTCCTTCATCGTCTAGCTTTTTAACTCCTATCCCATATTCTACTTTGTCTGGTTTAATTTTTGTGTAAATTGCTATACCACTGTAGCCTTTTTTAAATTTTGGATGAGTAAAATAGGAAAAGTAGCCTGAAACATTTCGCACTTCTTCCGGAAGCTGTTCTGGTGTGGCTTTTGTTTCTTGCAAACACAAAACATCCATTTTATATTTCTTAAACAAAGGATTAAAAAATCCTTGTTTCGCCGTCGCCCGCAAGCCGTTTGTATTCCAAGAAATCACTTTCATAAAAATAAAATATTTTTTTAATTAATAAACCAAACTTTATATTACCACTTCCTGCCCCGTAGGAAGTACTCTTTCCTTCGGGGTATTCCAAGAAATTATTTTCATAATTTATCTTCTAGATTATTTTTTAAGAATATTTTTATAGCTGACACGACACCTTCTTTTACATTTGCATCGCTTTCCGCAACCCATTTTGCAAAATTATAGAGCACTTTAGTATCAACCTTTATCCATTTTTTGTTTTGTGTTAGGAAATATAGCAAAGACATTACCGCGACTCTTTTATTACCGTTTTGGAAAGGATGATTTTTGATCATTAAATAGAAAAAAATTGATGCTTTGTCCAAAAAAGTAGGATATAAATCTTTTTTGTTGAATGTTTGCTGTAGAGATCCGAGAGAACGTTCAAGCGCGTCGGGATAGCGGGTAGAAAAGTCGGGGATTGGTTCGCCAAAATCCATGAGTTTAGATGCTAATTCATGAGCCACAAATCTTATTTCATTTATTGTAGGATATTTTGTACTCATGTTATTCTTCGCCTAGCAATCTGAAAGTTTCTCCATATTCTTTTATGGCTTTTTCAACTACCTTTTTTATTTCTACTTTTTTTTCTTCAGTTAGTTCCACATTTTTTACAAACTGATCTGCTGGTACCATAAAGTTTCTGCCGAATTTTTCTGCTTTTATTTCTCCGGATTTTATTTTTCTGAATATTGTTACTCTGCTGACCCCTATCATTTTTCCTACCTCGGAAGTTGTAAAATATGTTTTTGTTACAGTCATATCATTAGTGTAACCTATGTTACATATAATAGCGAATGTAACATGGGGATAAATACACTTTATATAATAAGGGTGTTCTAGCTGATGATTTTTATATTAATTTCTATTATGAAACTTTTTATGTATATCGCGTAAATGTTTATCCGTCACGTGCGTATAAATCTGTGTGGTGCCGATGTTTGCATGGCCGAGCATGGCTTGGACAGAGCGTATGTCTGCGCCGTTACTAAGTAAGTCGGTGGCAAAGACATGGCGGATGACGTGTGGAGTCACCCTTTTAGATATGCCGGCGATGGTGGCATATCGTTTCACTATTCTTTCAATAGATCTACGGGAAAGAGCTTCAGCATCTTTTAAGCCGACGTTTTTGGTCGGCTCCCCGACAGCTTTGCTCGTCGGGGTTTGTACAAAGAGAGCATCTGACATGTCTTTTCTTAAAGCTAGATATTCTCTTACAGCCTTTTTTGCTTCGTCGGATAAGAAAACAACTCGCACTTTGCCACCTTTTCCACGGATAGAGAATTCGTCTAAGTGTGTGTCCAAGTCATTTTTTAAAGAACAAAGCTCGGCGACACGTAGACCAGTGGAGAAAAGCATTTCCAATATAGCTTTATCACGAGCTCTTCTTTCCGGATCTTTCTCTTTATTTGGAGCATCGAGTAATCTTTTTAATTCATCTATGGATATGACATCTATCTGTCTTTCGCCGACTTTTGCGAGCTCTATATGGTCAGAGGGGAGAGAAGTTATGTTTCTTCTTGTTAAAAATTTTAGGAATGATCGGAGGGCGATTAAATAAAAGTTTTGAGTTTTCTTTTTCATTGTTTCGCCTGTTGCGCGATTTTTGCCGGTCGTTTGACGGTTGAGCCAAATACGGAAGTCTCGGACTTTTTCGTCCGTAATATTTTTTGGGTCGGTAATTTTTGTTTGTTCAATAAATACGGTCAAATAATGGTCGTAATTTTCTACAGTTCTGATCGCCCGTCCTTTTTCTATTTCAATATATTCCAAGAATTGATTTTTAAGTTCCTTAAGGGATGTCATAGTATAATTATACCACGCGGTCGCTTAAAGAATTTCTTGAAACTGCGCCCTCGAGGTCATAAGGACAGGGAACCCACACGTTTCTTAAAATTCTTTAAGCGACCGCTCTTTATCTTGCAATTTTATTGAGTTTATGCTACTGTTATGAACATGTTAGCAACCAAGAAAAAGCAAACAATTATAAAGAAAAGTCAGATTCATGACAAAGACACAGGCTCTCCGGAGGTGCAGGTGGCTGTTATTTCTGCCGCTATTGCCGAATTAGCGAAACATTTAAAGAAACATAAAAAAGATAACCATTCTCGCAGAGGTTTGATAAAGATGGTGTCTGACAGACGAACTCATTTGAAATATTTGGAACGAACAAACAAGACTCGTTACAACGCTCTTATGAAGAAAATCGAGCTTGTGTAAGAAAAGATTTTTTAATCTTTATCGGCACAACCTTTCTCCGGTACGGATTTTTTGAAGCTTAAAAAATCCTGAAGTTTTCGCGCCGTCGCACTCAAAACCCCTGCGAAAGGTTATGCCTCAACGATTTTAAAAATCATGCTATAATAAAAATACCTGTCCCGTATGAAATTTTTGATTAAGTTATTTTTTTGAAAATCAAGCAAAAGGGATAGGTAAGTCGATTTAAGATTATTATTAAAAGTAAAATTTTCATACTGGGATGACAGTTATAAAGCATAAAGAACAAAGAGTTGGAGTTTTTATTGATACTCAAAATTTATACCATTGCGCTCGCAATTTATTTAATGCGCGGGTGAATTTTGGCGCGGTTTTAAAAGACGCAGTGGCGGGTAGAAAGCTCGTGCGGGCGGTAGCTTACGTCATCACTACTGAAGCTGGCGATGAAAAGAATTTCTTTGAAGCGCTGACCAAGCTCGGCATTGAAACAAAGACAAAAGATTTGCAGATTTTTCATAATACTGGAACAAAAAAAGGTGACTGGGATGTGGGGCTCGCCGTGGATGTTATGAAAATGGCAGGCAAACTTGATGCTGTGATTATAGTATCTGGAGATGGTGACTTTATTCCTCTTGTGGAGTATGTGCAGAGTTATTTGGGTGCGCAAGTGGAAGTCGTTTCATTTGGTAAATCGACTTCTGGCAAACTGCGGGAAGTCGCGGATGATTTCGTTGACCTCGGCGAAAACCCTCGCAAGTATCTAATGGGAGCGAAATAAAATTTGTATTGACATTGTCATTACAAAGGTATATGCTTTGTTTATGAATCCCGTTAGAAATTTACAAGACGGGAGAAAATTATAAAAGTAATAATAGTTTACTATTCTTATATGTAATGATATATGTAAGGATGGTTTAATTTCTAAACGGGATGAATACAACAATGCAAATTAGAATAAATCAGGCGGAAAAATCCGAATACCAAAAGATGTTTAAGAAAATGGGGTTGGATTTGTCTTCGGGTATAAAGTTTCTTTTAGCTCGGGAAAAAAATCCTGAAAATATTACTTATGTTTGTGATTATGGATATTTGCATAAATATACTCCAGAAATGTTGAAAAAGTTTCAAAAAGAGGCACGGTGGGCAGTAAAGTATGAAAAAGGATATGCATCTGCAAAAGAAATGCATGACGATATAATGAAAAGATAAATGCTCAGACTTTTTTCAACAAAACAATACAAAAAATCTTTTAAGAAATTAAAACACTCCGGAAAGTTTGATGAAACAGAATTAAATAAAATTATAGATATTTTATGTAGAGGTGAGAAATTACATCCGATTTTTAAAGATCACGATTTACATGGTGAATATGTTGGGTGTAGAGAATGCCACATAAGAGGTGATATCCTTTTAATATATGAGATTAATAATCTAGAAATTGTTTTGGTATTAATTGATATCGGCAATCACTCAGAACTTTTTTAAACCGCCATATGTGCACATTACCTAAGGGACGTATTCTAATCAGAAGCTTGGACGGAATTAATTAATAATTGGGAAGGCGTTTTCAAGAAAATTCCCATATGTAATCTTTCGTAGTTGTAGTATCTCAAATATTTCTTAAGAGCGCAATTAATACTTCGCGCATTAGTATTCACTTTGTCGATGCATTCTTCTTGGAGTGTCCGGTTGAATCTTTCAATATGAGCATTGTCATTCGGTTTACCAATTCTAGTATATCGGTGATTCTTTTTAATCTGGGTCACAAACCATTTTCCAAATTCTGGTCCATGATCACTCTGTAACATCTCAAATTTAAATGATGCTTGCTCTTGTGCTTCTCTCACAAAATTCAGACATATTTTACTGTTCATTCTGCTGTAGCATTTAGCGTAGACCCATCTAGAATACACATCAATCAGTACGAAAACATATATTCTTTTCTTCTCGCTAATCATTAGGTGAATAGTGTCAATTTGCACTAAATCGCCTGCTTTAAAGGGATATGGACGATCTACCGGTGGATGGTATCGTTTCCATGGGCTTCTCTTTTTTAAAAGTCCGTGTCGGTCAAGTGTTCTCTTTACAGAAGAAAGCGAAGTCTTGATTCCTTGATTCAACAACTCCTGACGCACTACTTCCGCGCATCTTCCATTTTTAATTCTTTGTTGAAATATTTTCCAGACTAATTTATCACTTAATTGTTTAGGATGATGTTTGGGTCTACTTGAGAGCGTGGGAATGGTACCGTAACCCCAGATTTTTGCTTTCTTTACCCATTTGCAAATTGTACTGGAACCAACTCCAAATCTTCGACCCACTTCTTCTTTACTAAATCCTCTCCTTACCATATCAGCTGCATCTCTTCTCACCTTCGGCACGTTTGGATTTTGTGTGTATGACATATTTCTATGATATTACCCTCAATCCGTCCAAGCTAGTGAACCATTACGTCCCTATTTATAAATTCTAGATTTATGATATTTCTCTTGGAAGTAAGTTAATTCTTCTATTTCTTTTATACTATAATCCTTACCATCAGAAACTATCAATTTTATTTCTCCATCTTCATCTCTTTTTATTCCAGCGATTACTATACCTTCAAATTCTTCAAGTGGTTCTGTTGGACCAAAAACATACGCATCAATTTCTTCTTTATCTGCTTCCGAAAAAGTTCCGGGTATAAAACCGTAATTAATCGGATAAATAGTTTCGAATCTTGGATCAGGATGTTTTGAACCCAAAGGTCTATCCATTTTTACTTTTACTTTTTTCCCTAACCAAATTTTTATTTCGTCTAACATAATTTAAATTTTAGAATAAAAAACTCTTTTTCCAGTTTTTCCGTTTTGTTTTATTTTTCCTTCTTTCTCTAATTGTGAAAGATATCTGGTTGCTGTAGCATCTGAAACGTGAAGAAACTTTTCAATTTCGTCATTCGTGATTTTAGATTTTTTTAGAAACAAAGTCATAATACGATTTAACTTTTTTCTTTTTCGGAATTGAATTGCATTTTTAGCTTTTGCGAGAAGTTCAAAGATTTTATTTTTATTAGAAACAATTATTGGAATAGGAATTACTTTTTTCAGCTCGGGTTCAGATTTCATTTCGCTCGCTACACCAGAGTTTGAAACAGAAACTGGTTCAGGTTTAACTTCCTGAATATTCGGCTCAGGTTTAACTTCCGGTTCAGAAGCTAACGGCTCATTTACTGGTATTTGATCCGTTGAAGGTTCAATAGCTTGGACGGGCTCAGAAATTGGCTCAACTGAAGGTTCACTTGTCCCGTTAGAGGCAGGATTTACTTGTATATCCGTTGGCTCTAATGGGATTGCTTCTTCGGGGCTAGGGGTGGAAATAGGCTCATTTTCGGAATTAGCATTATTGAGGGAAACGGGTATATCTGCGTTTTTAGGGGATTCTGGGGCTTCAAGGGGCATATTAGAGGGCTCGGAAACCCTTATATCTTGGGATATTGGCCCTGCAGGCTCTTGAGGGCTTACTGGGATAGAGTTTTCTTCTGGAATTGGGTTTTGAGGTTCGTCAGGCATATCAATTTTTTCTATTTAGAACCTCTAATTTAATCCTATCTGGATCTTCAAAATACACAGCATAATAGTCAGGGGTATATTCGGGAAACAGATTCGGGCTTTCATAAAGAGACTTTATCTTTCTTACTTTCAAAAATTCGTTATAAAACTTATCCACTTCTTTTTTAGAACTAACCATAAAAGCCAAGTGATTTAATCCTGTATTTCTTCTATGAAATTTATTGGACAAATATTCAGCTCTGGTAGGACTTAACCAAAAATCAGGTGTCCCCGTTTTTCTAAAAGCTAGACAATCTTTTTCTTCCACAATAATTTTATAATCTAGAAACAGAAATAAATCTTTATAAAAAGGAAAAGATTTTTCTGGATTCGAAACATTTAATGAGATGTGTTCAAGATAATTTTTCATAATTTTTTTATACCAAATTCTTTTAATGTTTCCATAATAGTATCAACAGGAAAACCAATAATATTTAAAGGATCTCCCACTATTTTTTCTATAAATTTATCAGCAATATCATTCAAGGTATATGAACCAGCATATTTTAGTGGATTACCTTTTTTTATATAATCATCAATCATCTCGTTAGATAATTCTTTAAAACTAACTTTAGTTTCAACTACCTTGGAAACTATTTTATCTTTTTTTGTATCAATTATTGTAAAACCAGTAAAAACAGAATGTGTTTTTCCACTTAATGTCTTTAAGGTTATTTTTGCTTTTTCTTCTGTATGTGGTTTCCCTATAATTTTATCGTCAAGGGAAACAAAAGTGTCAGCCGATATAATAATAGCGTCATTAAAATTTTTTGCTACATCTATAGCCTTTCCTTTTGATAAAAACTTCGCTAATTCTTCTGGTATTAAATCTAAAGTCATATCTTCTTCATAATTACTTGGAATAACATCAAAAATTAAACCTGCCTTTTCAAGTAATTCTTTTCTTCGTGGTGACGTAGATGCTAAAATAATTTTTCTCATATTTAAATTATGTCTAATTTAGAAATCATCTCTTTTGACAGAAAACTAACATTTCGTATTTCACTTATCTCTACCCATTCAAATTCAAGATGACTCTCTTTTGATTTTACCTCAAAATTATTATCGATATCGACAGTAAAAATCATATTAAGTTCTTGATGTTTAATACCAAATTCTTCATATGTATTTTCTAAAAAATCTTTATATTTGATATTACTTATTTGATTTTTTTCTAATCCAATCTCTTCTTGCAATTCTCTAAAAATCGTATCAATAAAATATTCCCCAAATTCAACATGACCCCCGGGAAGAAAATAGTGGCCTTGGTCTCGCTGATTACACTTGCAAAGTAATATCTTTCTACCTCTTTTTATAATTATCCTAACTATTAATTCTATTGATTTCATAATTTTATTATACCAAATTTTAAAATTTTTATTACCTTTAATAACAAACCACCCCATTGTGGGGTGGTTGAGAAGGTGTGTCTTTTGATCACTATCATGCGTGCCATTCTGAAATAAATAAGGACTGAAAATCGCATCGAGCACTCAAGTTCTATCTAATCGAACACTTTTTCCAAGCACCCTTTTATTTTCCTCTTCTTTGACGTAATGCACTTGCAGCGACTGATTTCTCTTTATTTCGAGGAAGATCTTTTCTCAATAATTTTGACGCAAATCCACCAACTTTTTTGCTTGTTTTTGCCATAAATTTATTTTTTAATTATATTAATAATAATCCGACCTTTAATTTTTTGAATTGATTTTTAAAAACTTATTGCTATTTTTTTTCACTTAAACCATCCCACGTACGTCCAGCTGATTCAGTGACAAGGATTTCTGCTGATTCACCAGTTTTTTGGACAGCTCTCTGGGTTGTTTTTAGTACCTGTGAACGATTCTCACTTGTAGAAATTGTGTATTCACCACGAGGTAAATGATAAATTTTGCCATTGTCAGATGTAATCAATTTACTAAATCCTTCATTCTGCATTGCACTATGTAATATTTCAAAGTCAGGATTATACTGAGCACTATGAAGTTCAACACGGACTGTGTAATTACTCATAATTTTTATATCTTAATTTTAATAATTTCGACCCTTTTACTCTCTGTGGATAACTTTTGATTGCACTTGAAACTTGTTTCAAGTATAATATAAGTATATTTGAAAGAGATTTGAAAGTCAAGTTATTATGATAGGTAAAAAACAAAAAGAAATTTATAATTTTATTGTGTCCTATGCTAAGAAGTATGGGTACGCTCCATCTTTAGAAGAAATTGCTAAAAACTTTTCTTCCTTTTTAGCTTATCCATCTTCAGCTTATTATCATGTAAAAAAATTACAAGATGAGGGTTATATTGAAAGAGAATCAAATATTCCTAGATCTATTAGTATTTATACAGATAAAGTAGTTAAAACTCCTTTTTTAAAAAAGATAGGATTAGATTCCATAAGAATACCAATTTTAGGAGCGGTAAACGCTGGCCCTGCAACTATTTTCGCTGAGGAAAATATTGAGGGATATTTAAAGATTTCTCGTAATGATTTAGATATAAAAAATGGTGTTTTTGCTTTACGTGTTGAAGGTGATTCTATGAATAAAGCAAAAATTGATAAAAAAAATATTGAACAAGGAGATTTTGTTTTAATTGATTCTCAATATAGAAATCCAAAAAACGGTGATTTTGTTTTATCGGTGATTGATGGTTGTGCAAATATTAAAAAATTTGAGAGAGATAATAAAAATGGAGATATAAAGTTAGTTTCAGAATCAACAAACTCCATACATAAACCAATTTATGTATCAAGTGAAGACGATTTTATGGTAAATGGAAAAATTATTGGCGTAGTTAAAAAATAAATTATTTGATATAATGAATTTAATTTAATCAATATGAATACTTTAACTATTAAACCTAAAAAAATAGATATCATAATACTTTCTGAATTATCAAAAAAAAAGAAAGTTATTCTTCCTTTGAATAAAATAATTTGTGGCGATGTTGTTGAAGAATTAAAAAAAATTCCCACAGAATCTATTGATCTCATTATTGCAGACCCCCCATATTGGAAAGTTATAAATGAAAAATGGGATTATCAATGGAGACTAGAATCAGATTATATTAACTGGAGCAATCAATGGTTTGAGCAAGTCTATCGTATTTTAAGAAAAGGTGGTTCTTTTTATGTTTTTGGGTATTTTCGAATGCTCGCTCTTTTACTTGATGGATTATTACAATTAGGTTTTGATTTAAGACAGCAAATTATTATTGATAAAGGAATGAGGTCAGTTAGTGGGCGAGCAACTAAAAATTATAAAATGTTTCCAAATGTTACAGAAAGTATTTTGTTTTTAACAAAAGATAGCAAACCTTTTATTAAAAAATTTCTAAAAGAGAGACAACAAGAAAAAGGATATTCTGCAAAAGAAATAAATGAGTTGATAGGTGTTAAAAGTAATGGTGGTGGTATGTGGAGTATCTATACGGGAGAAAATGTTTGTGAACAAACACCAACGAGAGAATTATGGGAAAAATTATCGAAGGTTCTTAATTTTAATCTGCCTTATGAAGAAGTTGCTATGATTTTTAATCCACAAATGGGACTTACTGATGTCTGGAAAGATATAAATTTTTATAAGGAAGAAAGGTATCATCCAACTCAAAAACCTGTTACTTTAATAGAAAGATTGATCAAAGCAAGTAGTAATGAAGGAATGGTAGTTCTTGATCCCTTTCTTGGCGCTGGATCAACAGCTCTCGCTAGTATAAATCTAAAAAGAAACTTCATTGGTATAGATGTTGATGAGCAATATGTAAAGATCGCAAAAGAAAGAATTGAGAAACTAAAAAAAATACAAAAATTATTTTAATTTATTCTTCGAGAATATTGATTTTTTGCAGACGATATTTTGTCTGTATCTCTTAATGGAAGATAAGATCTTAATGTTTCATCAATTCCAATCAATGCTACCCGCTTCTCTTTTATTGAAAGATTTTTTATTTTTCCTAGTTTAGATTTGAATTCTGGTTTAATCATACGAATAATCTCTGTACTTTTTGAATTTTTGAAAATTAACTCAAGTTCTAGATCAGATAGAATTACTGAAGGCATAATCACTGATGCTAGTCTCGATCTATCCTGTGTTGGTTCAACATAGTGCAAAATTTCTATTTTTGGTTTTGAGTTTGCATTTTTGATAATGCAAGTAAAAGTTTGTATAGGATTACATATATAAAATTGATAAGAATACGGCCAGAAATTTTTTGGAGCAGGTGTTTTTTCAATATTTTTCTTTTTATGTCCTAGATAAATATTTTTATAATAATTTGTCATAATCTCTCGAAATCTTGCGTTTCGAGGACTATTAGTCCAAATTTCAAAAGCTTGAAATCTTAAAGTATTAAAATCACCTTTATTAAAATTAGGATAATCGCCCATTATCAATAATACTCGCTTTACTTCTTTTGTAAGTACATTCAAATCATTCTCACTTTTAACAGAAAATAACCACTTAGAATCATCTTTTCTTAAAATATTTGTTGAATTACAACTAGAACAATTTACTTCAGATCGAGCTACTGGGGACTTGCAGTCTTTACATAAATCAAGTTGGTCAATTCTTGAACAGGATTTCACCTCAGAACCATCAGCTAGGTCATTTCCTCTTGCACCCGTTCTTTCTCCGAACATCCCTGTAATTAAAGATGCTAGATGTTGCCCCGGATAACCAATTTTAATATTGGGGGTTTGCTTTGTGATTACAGACCATTTAATCGCATTAATCCTCGGTTGTAAAACTATCTCACTAAGAAGCTGTTTAATTTGTGCAAGATTATTTCCTATTTTTATAAGTTTTTTATCTGGTTGCATATAATTAATCAAGTAAAGATTTTAAAGAAATTCCAAGTACTTTTGCAATTTTTTCAATATTAGTCAAAGTAATATTTTTTTCTGCTCTCTCAATCATACCAACATAGGTACGATGAACGCCTGCCTTAGATCCTAATTCTTCTTGTGATAGTCCTAGGGCTAAACGTTGCTTTCGCACCTTATTTCCAAATTTTATTAAGACTTCTTTTTTCATAGTTGATAACTTTAGTATACACATTTGCTAATTTTCTCTCTACATACTATAGTTAGCATACGGGATTGTTTTTTCCCCGCCAAAAATCCGCCCACATTCCTCCCCAAACCCCTCCTGCGGGCAGAATTTGAAATCTCGCCAAAAGATACAGCCGAGGAAAATGGAAATCCAAATCCCCAAAAATTTTGTTTCCATTTTCCGAGTCCGCATTTTGAATTAGCACATTA
>Ga0208957_1000154_pt1 | contig 57687 bp, 80 predicted proteins | sample RifOxyA1_FD_184029 | JGI IMG/M metagenome (GOLD analysis project Ga0208957, IMG submission 184029) | Groundwater microbial communities from Rifle, Colorado - Rifle Oxygen_injection A1 (SPAdes) | ecosystem: Environmental > Aquatic > Deep subsurface > Groundwater | place: Rifle, Colorado, United... | reverse complement strand
GAACTCAAAAGCGGTCGCGGTGGTCAAATTGTTCGCTCCGCCGGTGGTTTAGCCCTCATCCAATCCAAAGAGGGTGGTTTTGCCACCGTCAAGCTCCCTTCAGGGGAAATTAGGTTGATTAAAGACAGCTGTTTTGCTACAATCGGCCAGGTTTCTAATCTGGATCACAAAAATCGCAAGATTGGCAAAGCCGGACGCCGCCGCCACATGGGTTGGCGTCCCACTGTCCGTGGTATTGCTCAACATCCCGATTCTCATCCCCATGGTGGTGGTGAGGGGAGAAGTGGTATTGGTATGCCCTCTCCCAAAACTCCTTGGGGTAAACCGGCTTTGGGTTACAAAACCAGCAGTCGATCCAAATACTCCAACAAATATATTGTTAAAGACAGGAGAATTAAGTAAATGAGTCGAAGTAGTATTAAAGGGCCATATGTTGATGCCAAGCTGTTGGGCAAAGTCACCAAGCAGCAAACTAGTGGTATCAAAAAACCTATCCAAACTTGGGCTCGGAATTGTAGTATTCCTCCCGAGTTCGTCGGCCATACTTTCCTCGTCCACAATGGTCGAGTTTTTAAAGAAGTTTTTGTCTCCGAAGCCATGGTTGGCCATAAATTGGGCGAGTTTTCACTTACCCGAACCTTCCACGGTCACGGCAAAATTGTTAAACGTGTCTTATCCAAAACTTAACTACTTATGCAATCTACTCAAAAATATATTCGTACCAGCGCCCGCAAGCTTCGCCTCGTTGCTGCCGCGGTGCGTCATCTTACCCCCAAAGATGCTTTGGCTCATCTCAAATTTACCCCCAAAGCCGCCAGTCTTCCCCTTGCCAAAACCATCAAAGCCGCCGTTGGTAATGCCAAAGAAAACTTTGGTCTTCCGATTGAAAAACTCGCTTTCAAAACCATTGATATCGGTGAAGGTGCTACGTTCAAACGCTTTCGCGCAGTTAGTCGAGGGATGGCTCACCACATTATGAAGCGAACCGCTCAAATTAAAGTTGAACTCAAGGAGGCCCATGGGACAAAAAGTTAATCCCTTTGGCTTCCGCCTAGGCATCCTCTATAAGGCTTCTTCTATTTGGTTCGCGCCCAAACGCGATTACCAAAAATTTGTTTTGCAGGATATTAAACTCAAGAAATTTATCTTTCACCGTCTCGCTCTCGCTGGTATTGTTAGTGTCGGCGTCGAACGCTCCATCAATACCATCCACGTGATTATCGAAGCCGCTCGGCCCGGGGTTGTCATTGGCCGCGGAGGTGCCAATCTCGAAATGCTCAAAAAAGAAGTTGAAGCATTCCTCAAAAACATTGGTGTTAGTAACACCGTCAAACTGGCTCTCGATGTCAAAGAAGTCAAAAACCCCGATCTCTCCGCCAAATTAGTTGGTGAACGCATTTCTGAACAATTAATCAAACGCTATCCTCACCGTCGTGCCATCAGCCAAGCTCACGAACGGGTCATGGCCGCTGGAGCCAAAGGAATCAAAATTCAAATCTCCGGTCGGATCGGTGGCGCCGAAATTGGCCGTCAGGAAAAATATGCGATTGGGAGTATTCCCACCCAAACTCTTCGTTCCGATATCGACTATGCCGAAGTCAAATCCTTGACCCGCTCCGGTTATGTCGGCATTAAAGTTTGGATTTACAAAGGAGAGGCAACTTTGTAATTTTGAATTCTAAATTCTCAATTATACAAACCAATAAATATGTTACAACCCAAAAAACGCAAATACCGCAAAGAATTCCGAGGCACCATGGATGGAATCGCCACTCGTGGCGCCACTGTGGCTTTTGGCGACTATGGCCTCAAAGCCCTCGAGAGTTCCTGGGTCACTTCCGCCGAAATCGAAGCCGCCCGTCGAACCATCACCCATCACACCAAACGGGGTGGCAAGCTTTGGTTGAGAATCTTTCCCCACAAACCCCTGACTCACAAAGCCGCTGGCAGTAAAATGGGTTCTGGTAAAGGTGATATCAGCCACTACACCGCTGTCGTCAAACGAGGCGTTATCATTTTTGAACTTGGTAGTCTCGACGAAGCTACCGCCAAAGAAGCTTTCCGCAAAGCCGCTTCCAAACTACCCATGATCACCAAATTCGTCGTCAGAGGAGCGATTATATGAAAAAGAACGAACGTCGCGAACTTATCAAACTTGGTAGCAAAGCTGTTTGGGCCAAAATTGCCGAACTCAAAGCTACTCTAACTACCGCCAAACTCAAGCAATCTCGCGGTGAACAAAAAAATCTGCGCGCTCCCAAACATCTTCGCCGTGTAATCGCTCAACTACAAGAAGGAGTCAAGTGAGACAATTAATTGGCACTGTTATCTCCACCAAAAATACTCTTAGTGCGGTGGTTGTGGTCGAAACTCTCTGGAAACATCCCCTTTACCACAAAGCCATCCGTCGGAGCAAAAAATACTTAGTGGAAAATATCCACAAAGCCCAAGTGGGCGATCGAGTTTCCCTAGAGGAGACTCGCCCTCTCTCCGCTCGCAAGCGTTTTACTATTACTCAAATTATCAAAAAATAATCATTATTCATAACCAACTATGATTCAACTCCTCTCCGTCCTCACTCCCGCTGACAACTCCGGCGCCAAGCGTCTTCGTGTCATCCATATTTATGGGGGTTCTTCTCGCCGTTTCGGCTATGTGGGCGACATTGTCAAAGTTGTTGTCGACCAAGCCGATCCTAATGGTTATGTCAAAGATAGTGAAAAAGTCCAAGCCGTCATCGTTCGTACCCGCAAAGAAACCAGAAGAAGTGATGGCACCTATATTCGTTTTGATGATAATGCCGCCGTCGTGATCGATCCCAAAACCAAAGATCCATTAGCTTCCCGTGTTTTCGGTCCCATCGCGCGTGAAGTCAAAGAAGCCGGTTTCGCCAAAATTGCGTCTCTCGCCACGGAGGTAATCTAATATGATCAAAAAATTTAAAAAGGGAGACCAAGTTATCCTAACTTCCGGACGGGACAAAGGTCAAAGCGGCCCCATTGTCAAAATCATGACCAAAGCTAATTTGGTGGTAGTCCAAGGTGTCAATCTCTACAAACGTCACATCAAACCCACCCAAAACAAAGAAGGCGGGATTAAATCTATCGAGCGACCCTTATCTTTTGCCAAAATCGCTCTTTTAGTTGATGGTAAACCAGTGCGGGTTGGACTCAAACGCACCGCATCCAAAGTTGTCCGTATTAACAAAAAAACCGGTAAAACTATATGACGACTGATCCAAACCTCCAAGTACGCTTTGCCCAAACCATTCGTCCAGCTCTGGGTAAATCGTTAGGATCTGCCAACTTGATGGCCATTCCTCGCCCCCTCAAAGTTATTGTCAACGTGGGAATCAAAAAATCTGATACTTCCACCAAGGATGTCGAAATTGCCCGGGGTGAACTCGCCAGTATTACTGGTCAGCAACCCAAAGTGGGCGGTGCCAAACAATCCATTGCCGGCTTTAAAATCCGTGCCGGCGACCCCGTTGGAGTTTCGGTGACTCTGCGAGGCAGCAAAATGTTTGATTTCCTCGATAAATTGTGTAGAATAGTGCTTCCGCAAGTCAAAGACTTTCGTGGGGTCAAAACCACTGCCTTTGATGGCTCCGGTAACTATACACTCGGACTTACCGAACAAATCATCTTTCCGGAGATTGATTATAGTAAAACCGAAAAAATTCACGGCCTGGAAATCGTGATTGTAACTTCAGCTAAAAACGACAAAGATGCTCGAGAGCTTCTTACTGCGCTCGGGATGCCGTTTGCCAAACTGGAAAAGGAAAATTAATATGGCTCGTATTGCGCTTATTCTCAAAAGTCAAAAAACCCCCAAATTTTCGGTGCGCTCTCACAATCGCTGCAAGCTGTGTGGCCGTTCCAAAGCCTATCTTCGTCAGTTCGGTCTCTGCCGTCTCTGCTTCCGCGAAAACGTTTATAAAGGTAATATACCCGGAGTTACCAAAGCTAGTTGGTAAAAATTTATGGTTACAGATACTCTCGGCGACATGCTCACTCGCATCAAAAATGCTTCCGCTATTAGGAAAGACGAAGTTAAACTCCCCTACAGCAAACTCTGTTTGGCAGTGGCCAAAGTTTTAGTTACCGAAAACTACCTCGCCAAAGTTGATGTTGCTGGCGAAGGGATCGACAAAGTTCTTGTTCTCAAACTCCAGTATGCAAATGATCGTCCCGCTCTCTCTTTTGCTCGTCGAATTAGCAAACCCGGTGTCCGAATTTATCATAAAACTACTGCCCTTCGTCCCGTTTTATCCGGGCTGGGAATCTCCTTGATTTCTACTTCCCAAGGGATTATGTCCAACAAAGCTGCCAGAAAAGCCAAATTAGGAGGAGAAGTTCTCGCCGAACTTTATTAACTTATGTCCAAAATCGGTCGTCTCCCCATCACTTTACCCTCTGGTGTCACTGCCACTTTGACTGGCCGTGTCGTTGAGATCAAAGGAACCAAAGGTGTCCTCAGCCACACCCTTCCATCTGGTATCACCCTAACCATTCAGGATCAAACCCTCCTTTGTGAGCGTAGTAGTGAGGCTAAACCAGTTCGAGCCTTGCACGGCACCACCCGCTCCCTCATCAGTAACATGGTCCAAGGAGTTTCCGAGGGGTACTCCAAAAAACTTGAGCTCGTGGGAACCGGTTACCGCGCTCGGTTAGCTGGCCCCAAATTGGTCCTCTCCCTAGGTTTCTCTCACGAAATCGAATATACTCCTCCCGTAGGAGTAACTTTAACTGTCGAAGGCACCAATCTTATCTCCGTCACTGGTTTTGAAAAACAAGCCGTCGGTCAAGTTGCCGCCGAAATTAGATCCTTCAGGAAACCCGAACCCTATAAGGGGAAAGGTATCCGTTACGAAGGTGAAGTTGTGAAAAAGAAAGCTGGTAAAACTGGCAAAACTGCCGCTGCCGCCTAAAACTTATGACCAACAATGCTTCGCTCCTCTCTCGTCGCCGCCGCACCAGACTAAAACTGGCTGGTTCCTCGCGCCCCAGGTTGAGCGTTTTTCGCTCCAATTTACACATTTGGGCTCAGGTTATTGATGATGCTCGTGGGATAACCTTAGCCTCGGCCTCGGACCAAAAGTTGTCTGGCACCAAACTTGCCAAGGCCGCTCTTGTCGGCGAAATAATCGCTCAAAAAGCTTTAGCCGCCAAATGCCGAGAAGTGGTTTTTGACCGTGGTAGTTATCGTTATCATGGCAGGGTTAAAGCTCTCGCCGAAGCTGCCAGGAAAGCTGGTCTATCATTCTAATTTTAAGGATTTTTTATGCAACGAAACAATAATCGCTCTCAATCCGCCAACAAACCCCCTCAAGAATTTGATGAAAAAGTTGTCCGCATTTCTCGCGTTACCAAAAAAACTAAAGGCGGCAACAAAATGAGTTTCACCGCTCTGGTGGTTGTGGGAGATCACAAGGGTCGGGTTGGCATGGCTTTAGGAAAAGCCAAAGATGTCATGAATGCGATCAAAAAAGGTGTCCGTCGTGGCAAAAAGAATCTCATCAAAGTCCCGCTTGTCGACAATCGCACTCTTCCCCACATTACCCGCATCAAGTTCGGGGCCGCCAAACTTATTCTCAAACCCGCTCCCGCTGGAACTGGTGTTATTGCTGGTGGTAGCGTTCGTGCTATCCTGGAACTTGCGGGTGTCCGTGACGTCGTTGCCAAAATCTTGGGAACCAACAATCCCATGAGTAACGTGACCGCCACCTTTAACGCTTTAAAAACTATGACCGAAACCATGGCCACCAAAACTGCTCTCGGCCAAACCAATCAAAAATCTAAAAACTAACCCTTATGAAACTACACACCCAACCCAAACTTACCACCTCCAAAAACAAGCGTCTCGGTCACGGCTATGGCTCAGGCAAAGGTGGTCACACCAGTAGCCGAGGCCAAAAAGGCCAAAAAAGCCGTGGGAGTGTCCGTCTTTCCTTTACCGGTAGTTCCTGGGTCTGGTTCAAGCGACTTCCCTTTATGCGGGGCAAAGCTTTGTTTACCGCTCGTCTTCCCAAATTAACATTTACTCTATCTGACTTAGATAAATTAAAAAGCGGCACAGTCGTGACTCTTTCCACTCTTTCCGCTCACAAAGCCAAATGCCGTATCGTTGGTAATGGTACCCTTACCAAAAAGCTTATCGTGCAAGTTCCGGCTTCGGCTTCCGCCATTGCCGCGATCAAAAAAGCCGGTGGAGAATATCGTGCCCAAGATCAGTGAAATTATCACTACCATTAAAACCAACCGCGAACTTAAGCGGAGGTTGCTTTTTACCCTTTTGATTCTTGCCATTTTCCGTCTGATTACTCATATCCCCGTTCCTGGTGTCAACGTCGAAGCGATTAAAGATGTTTTTTCCAACAATCAGCTTTTGTCACTTCTCGACGTTTTTTCTGGTGGGACTCTCGCCAATTTTTCCGTCTTAGCTTTAGGGTTAAATCCCTACATTAACGCTTCGATTATTATGCAGCTTATGACCATGATCTCTCCCAAACTGTCCGAACTCTCCAAAGAGGGTGAAAGCGGCAGTGAACAAATTAATCAGTACACCCGCATGATTACCGTTCCTTTAGCACTCCTACAGTCGGCCGCTATGTACATGCTTCTTAGGTCCGGCAATCTCGTCACCATCACTTCTCCCTTGGCTCTGTTTGCGCTCCTTGCAACCATGGCCGCCGGCAGTATTTTTCTCATGTGGCTGGGTGAAAACTTGACCGAGTACGGCCTCGGCAACGGGATCTCCTTGATTATTTTTGCTGGTATCGTTGGCCGCATTCCCCTTAGTTTCTTGCGTACGGAAGCCATCCTCTCGACTGTCAATCCCTGGAATATTTTGGCCGTCGCCGTCGCCGGCTTGGCTGTCATTGCCGCGATTATTGCCATCGACGAAGCCAAACGCCAAATTCCTGTTCAGTACTCTCGTCGCATTCGCGGTGGAGCCAGTGGAACTACCTCGACCTATTTGCCAATCAAACTGAATAACGCCGGAGTGATCCCGATTATTTTTGCCATTGCCTTAGTTCTAGCTCCCTCCATGTTGGCCCAGGCTTTAGCTAAGCTCCCCAATCCAAATATCGCCTCTGTTGCCGCCAATTTTTCCGCCCACTTTACCCCCACCTCGCTCTCCTATAATCTCATTTATTTTAGTCTTGTGGTCGGCTTTACCTACTTTTACACTGCCGTTGTTTTTGATACAACCAAAATTGCCGATTCTCTCAAAAAAAATGGTGGCTATATTCCCGGTATTCGTCCTGGTACCCACACCGCCACCTATCTGGGAAACATTGTGCGCAAAACCACTCTTCCCGGTGCAGTTTTTCTGGGTCTTATAGCCATTCTCCCTAGTCTTATCTCCGGCGCTACCGGTGTCTCGACCTTTACTGTCGGCGGAACCAGCCTCTTGATTGTTGTTTCCGTTATTCTCGAAACCTACCGCAAAATGCAATCCTACACCGTTGCCCGTTCCTACGATAGTTTTGTTAGGTAGTTTCTTTACTTACACAATTACTTATGAGAAAGTTTTATTTTACATTTCTTATTTCGTATCTGATCGGTATAGGTTTACTCTTTGTCTATGCCATGATCATGTCTCGCGTCGTTTCTCTCGTTAACCCTCAACTATCTTTGAGTCTATACATAATTGGTGTAACTACATTTACACCAATAATTATAGCGAGCATTTTTATTCTTATTTCCAGATATCGCAGATTGCCAATAATGCCATGGTATTTGTTAGATATTTTAATATTTATCCTATTTACTCCAATCTGGTTCTTGGCGCTTCGTACTTGGAGCTATTTTACACAAGGACCCCCACAGGTATCTTTTGCTCTCGATAAAAACTTTACAGCCAATGCCCTGATCCAATATTTAATGCTCGCAAGTATTCTATATCTAATAAACAGTTGGGTATTACGTAGAAAAATCGAAAATTATCGATGAATCGGGGACTATTCCACATTCCTTCCGGTACGCTATAATAACCCAGTTGTTCATCATAAGTTCATGTTAAGGAGTTTTATTATGGCCAAGAACATCATCTTTTATGCCCCCGAAGGTGCGGGTAAAACCACCCAAGCCAAAATGTTGGCCGAGAAACTTGCCATTCCCTGTCAACCCTCCGGAGATTTAGTTCGTCGCATGGCTGAAATCGACAAAGGTATTATGGGTGATATCTGTCGAGAAACCATGGCTAGCGGGCACTATGTCGGTGATTCCGAAATGTTTGTCCTCTGGAAAGCCAGGCTCAAAGATCCCGAAATGCAAAGTGGCTGGGTGATCGATGGCTTCCCCCGCAATCTGACTCAAGCCGAATTCTTGGCTGATAAACTCGACAAATACGGCAAAAAAGTCGATTTTGTTTTTTATCTCAAAGTTCGTGAGGAAGTTAGTATTGACCGCCTGCTTAAACGTGGCCGCAAGCTTCAAGACGGTTCTCTCCACGACTCCGAAGAATTAATCCGCGAACGTCTTCGACGTTATCAGGCCGAAGAAGAAGGAGTTCTTTCGTATTACCGGGCTCAAGGAGTCTTAATCGAAATTAACGGCGAAGCCGATATCAACACCGTTCACCAAGAAATTCTCTCGCACATTAACGCCTAAATCTATGAACAAACTCCACGCCATGCAAGAAGGAGGGGCTATTTTGGGCCAAGTTAGGCGTGACCTCTACGCTTTTACCCAAGTTGGCGTCACCCCTGCCGCTATCGAACAAGAAGCTCGTCGCCTGATCAAACAACTAGGGGGTGAACTAAGCTTTACCAAAGTTCCCTCCTATCACTGGGCGACCTGTGTTAACCTAAACGCCGGGATTGTTCATGGTATTCCTACCTCGACCGTTCCTTTTCGGGATGGTGACCTAATTACGGTTGATGTCGGGGTATATTACCATGGGTTTCACACCGACGCCGCTTTTAGTAAAGTGGTGGGAAATAGTACTCCCGAACAAAGGCGTTTTTTGCAAGCCGGACTCGAGGGACTTCAACTAGCCATCGACGCTGTCAAACCCGGAAATTATATTGGCGATATCTCGTTAGCGATGGACTCGACAGTCAAAAAATATGGCTATTCCACTACTCGGGAGCTAACTGGTCACGGGGTAGGGCGGGAACTTCACGAAGAGCCCATGATTAGTAATCGCGTGTTAGGCCCACGTGAGCAAACCCCAGTCATTACCCTCGGGCAGACTCTCGCCATTGAACTCATCTATGTCGAGGGTAAACCAGCTCTCTTTCTTGAGGAAGATGGCTGGACAATCTCCGTAAAAGATGGTACACTTTCAGCCGTATTCGAAGAGACCGTCCAGGTTGTCCCGGGCGGTTGTCTTATTCTGACCAATCCAGCATTGTCTCAGATTGTCTAATCTGGTACAATCCATCCTATGGCCAAAACAGGTGTCACAGAACATTTAGGGGTAGTAACAGAAGCCCTCCCTAACACCATGTTTCGTGTCCAACTAGACGAAGGATCCGAAATCCTTGCGCATTTATCTGGCAAGATGCGCATGTTTAGAATTAGTATTATGCCTGGAGATAAAGTTAAAATCGAAATGACTCCTTACGATTCTCAAAAGGGTCGTATTACCTATCGTATCCGGGAAGGCCAACTGCCACCCGCCAAATAACCTATGAAAGTTCAATCTTCACTCAAAAAACGCTGTCAGAAATGTAAATTTGTCCGCCGACGCCGCGTATTATTTATTGTTTGCGAGAATGCTCGTCATAAGCAAAGACAGGGTTAATTTATATGTTACGTTTAGTCGGTATCGATTTACCAGAGAAAAAACGCATTGAAGTTGCCTTAACCTACATCTATGGGGTAGGACCTCACCTGGCCAAGAGCGTATTAACCGTGACCAAAATTAATCCCGATACTCGAGCCAAAGATTTAACCGCGACAGACGTCGCCAAATTACAAAAAGCCCTCGAATCTCACAAAGTAGAGGGTGATCTCCGCAAAGAAATTCGCGAAAACATTCAAAGACTCAAGCGCGTCGGTAGTTATCGTGGCCACCGCCATGCTGTCGGTTTGCCAGTCCATGGTCAACGGACCCGTACCAATGCTCGCACCCTCCGCGGCAAACGTAAAACCATTGGTGCCATGAAGAAAGAAGATGCCGCCAAAGTCGCTACTCCAGAAGGACAATAACTAAATTAACCTAAACATTTTATGCCAATTACTAACTCCTCTCCCCAAATCAATGAAGGTCGTATCTACGTCGTAGCTACCTTCAACAATACCTTGATAACGATTACTGACCCTTCCGGCAACGCCCTCGCCTGGAGTTCTACCGGTAAAGTTGGTTTTAAGGGTTCGCGCAAAAGTACTCCCTATGCCGCCACTCAAGCGATCACCGCTGCCATCGAAACCGCCAAAGGCAAAGGGCTTCGTTCAGCTGCTGTCTACATTAAAGGTCCCGGACCAGGTCGCGATGCGGCCTTGCGTGTTTTACGCAATATTGGTATTCGCGTGACCGAATTACAAGATGTGACTCCGATCCCCCACAACGGGACCAGAGCCAAAAAACCAAGGCACGGATAAATATGGCTCGTTATACTGGACCCAAAAACAAAAAAGCTCGTCGTCTTGGAGTTGATTTAGGCTTAAAAACCAATCCCAAATCACTTGAACGCCGGCTCAATACCCCCCCTGGCCAACACGGGAAAAAGGGTATTCGCAAACAATCTGATTATGGAATCCAACTCGCCGAGAAACAAAAAGCCAAGGTTATGTATGGCTTGCTGGAAAAACAATTCCATAAATATTATTTGCAGGCTTCCAAAAATCCCCTGGCTACCGGCGAAGTGATGCTTTCTCTCCTCGAACGCCGACTTGATAATGTCATCTATCGGCTTGGCTTTGCTCCAACTCGTCGCGCCGCTCGTCAATTAGTTTCTCATGGCAACGTCCTAGTTAACGGCCATAAGCTCTCTATTCCCTCCTACAACGTTTGTCCCGACGAAGTTGTTTCTCTCTCAGACCATGCCGCCCAGATCCCCTATATCAAAGTTCTCTTAACCAACAAAGATATCTCAGCTCCAGCTTGGCTGAAACGTCAAGCTACTGCTGGCAAAATGCTCCGCGTCCCCGTCCGCACCGATTTAACCGAACCTATTAATGAACAATTAATCGTAGAATTTTATAGTCGCTAAAGGAGTTCTTTATGAAAGCTATGCACTTCGCCCTCAATACTCAGCAAGAAACTGCCAATCATGGCATTTTCTCGATCGAACCGCTTGAAAACGGTTTTGGCCACACCCTCGGCAATGCCCTCCGTCGTGTCCTTTTGGGAAGTTTCCGCGGGGCCGCCATTACTGCCGTCAAAGTTGCTGGTGTTACCCACAAATTTTCCACCCTTGAAGGCTTGAGCGAAGACATGGTTGATTTGATGCTCAACCTCAAAACTGTCAAAGTTGCCTATACTGGTGACGAACCCGTTACCGCCAAACTTTCGGTTAAAGGCCCCAAGGTTGTTACCGCCAAAGACATTGTCGCTCCCGCCACCGTGAAAGTTATCAATTCCGATGCGGTGATCGCCAACGTTAGTTCTGGTACCAAACTTGAGCTTGAACTAACCATCGAAACTGGCTATGGTTACTCGCCCGCCGAAGAACGTCCTTCTTCAACCCTCGGTATTTTGTCTCTTGATGCGATCTTTTCTCCCGTCGAACGCGTTAGTTATCAAGTCGCCGCCACTCGGGTTGGCCGCCGTACTGACTACGACAAACTAGTTATTGATATTACTACCGATGGAGCCACTTCTCCCTCTGACGCCCTCAAGTCCGCCGCCGAGGTCTTAGTTGCCGCCTTTAGTCAGATTATTAATCCTACTCTTCCCGACGAGCAAGTAGCTAGTTCTCTCGGAACCTCCTCTGTGGTAGGGATTGATGAACTGGGTTTACCTACTCGGGTCAGTAATGCCCTCAAAAACGCCGGTTATAATTCGGCTCAAGAATTAATCAAGGCTACCAACAAAGATCTCAAGAATGTCAAAAATCTTGGCGGCAAGTCGGTTGATCTTCTCGATGAAGCCCTTACTAGCAAAGGTTTAACTAGAGTCAAATGAAAAAACAGATTAGTCACTACCGGCTCGGGAGAGACTCCCAACAACGTCAGGCACTTTTTCGTAGCCTGGTAATCTCGTTGATCGAGAAAGAGTCTCTCCAAACCACTTTTGCCAAGGCTTCAGCCGTCCAGCCAATTTTTGAAAAACTTCTTACCCAGGCTCTTGCTGGTACCTTAGCTTCAACGCGTCGCGTTCATTCCTTCGTCCAACAAAAACGCGCCACCGCCAAACTCATCAAAGTAATTGCCCCTCGTTACTCTGCCGCCAAAAGCGGGGGTTACACTCGCCTTACCCCCATTCGAGTCCGCCTAGGAGACAACTCCAAAATGGTTCGGCTTGCTTTGACTAAACAAGCATTACCGGTGACTCCCACCAAATCCTCAGTTGCTCCAGCCGAATCCCCAGCCTCCACTCCCGTCAAAACCAGTCCTATTCTCCCCAAATTAACCGCTCCCAAAACGACCAAAGTTAGTTCTGTCAAACTCGCCCCCTCGAGGGCAGGTAAACGAGGAGATCGATGAAAACTACTTCCGCCAAAAATGCCTCTACCGTTAGAGCTTGGCATTTGCTTGACTGCCAGGGTGCAACCTTGGGTCGCTTAGCCTCCCAAATTGCCGGACTTCTCATGGGCAAACACAAACCCTCCTTCACTCCCAACTTAGATTTGGGTGACTACTGCGTCGTGATTAACGCCAAAGCCATTCATGTAACTGGTAACAAACTTTTGGCCAAAACCTACTCTCGCCACTCCAATTATCCCGGTGGCTATCGCGAAATTACTTTGGGCAAACAAATGGAGAAAGATGCTAGAAAAGTGATCGAATTTGCCGTCCGTGGCATGCTTCCCAAAAATAAACTCCAATCCCCTCGTCTTCGCCGTCTCAAAATTTATTTGGACTCCACTCATCCCCACGCCAATAACTTTACCCACAAGGAGAAATTATCATGAACTATACCCCCGCTGTCGGCCGTCGCAAGACCAGTATTGCCCGTATCCGTCTTTACGGTAAACCTTCCGTTCCCAACACCGAAAAAATCCAATTAACCGTCAATGGGGTTTCCGCCGAAGTTTATTTTTCGGGTGATACCGCCAAAGCTCTTTATCGACAACCCTTTATTTTAACCGACACTCTCAACAAATATTCCGCTTCTATTATGGTCAAAGGTGGAGGCAAAAATTCTCAACTTGGGGCTACCGTCCATGGACTCAGCCGGGCTCTCTCCGCCCTCGATCCTGCCGCTTTCCGTCCAATTCTCAAATCCGCCGGTCTTTTAACTCGCGATCCTCGTGCTCGCCAGCGTCGCCAAGTTGGCAAGGGTGGCAAATCTCGCCGCGGCAAACAATCTCCGAAACGGTAAATTTCCCTTTGTTCTATTTTGATCACTTGATTTCGGGTCCTTTTTGGGTCATATTTATATTACTGATATTATATTTATGGAGGTAATACTATGACCAAAAATATTGACAAAACCACTCCTCCCAAAAGCACTCTTCAATCTGAAAAACTTCAGGCCATTAAAGTGGCTATGGAACAAATCGATAAACAGTTCGGAACCGGAAGCATCATGAAACTAGGCACTTCCACCCACATGGATATCGATTGTATTCCGACCAGTGCTCTCGCTCTTGATTTGGCTCTCGGTATTGGTGGATTTCCCCGTGGCAGGATCACCGAAATATATGGTCCGGAAGCTTCCGGCAAAACCACAGTTTGTCTTCATGTTATCGCTGAAGCCCAAAAACATGGTGGCACCGCTGCCTTTATCGACGCCGAGCACGCATTGGATCCTTCCCGCGCCAAGGCTGTTGGTGTCAATCTTGATGAGCTTTTGATTTCTCAACCCGATACCGGTGAACAAGCTCTCGAAATTGCCGAAACCCTAATCCGTTCCGGTGCTATTGATGTGATTGTGGTTGATTCCGTAGCCGCTCTGGTTCCCAAAGCCGAAATTGAAGGGGAAATGGGTGACGCCGTGATGGGTATGCAAGCTCGGCTGATGAGTCAAGCTCTGCGCAAATTAACCGGGGCTATCAGCAAAAGTAAAGCCGTTATGATCTTTACCAATCAACTCAGAATGAAAATCGGTGTCATGTTTGGTAATCCCGAAACAACTACTGGTGGACAAGCCCTCAAATTTTACTCTTCCGTTCGGATCGATATGCGCAAGATTGGCAATATTACCGAAGGAGAGACCATCATTGGCTCCCGCCACCGTGCCAAAATTGTTAAAAACAAAGTTGCTCCTCCGTTTAAACTCGCCGAGTTTGATATTATGACGACAGGCGGTATTTCCCGCTCTGGAGGTGTGCTTGATATTGCCGTCGAACATGAAATTATCGAAAAATCTGGTTCATTCTTTAAATACAAAGGAGAAATGCTTGCCCAAGGCCGGGAAGCTACCAAAGTTATTTTGGAAGAAAGACCGGAATTAATGAAGAAGCTTGAGAAGGAAATCTGGGACAAAATCAAAACGACTGAAAAAGCCAGCTAATAGTGTAAAACATAACTAGCCATAGAACAATTTGACACTTCCGCGTGTCTCCTTCATCATAAATTTATGATCTATAATCTCATTTTTGGTTTGTCGGGTGGATTTGCCACAGCCTCTTGGGGAGCTTTCAAAGATTCTCCATACGAAAATTTTAGCTTACTTAGCTTTTTACGATCCCCCCTGATAACCGTAGTTTATTACATGGGATTATTGACGATATTCACAGGAAATCAGTCTAATATTCATAACTTTGTATATCTATTTTCCGCCATTGCGCTAGAAAGACTAACACAAGAATATTGGAAAGCATTTTTTCGCAAAAATCAAAGAAAAAATATCTATAAAATACCCCAATCATTTCACATCTTCGGAAAAGTTCCCACGTATACGACTCGAATAATTATCGGAATTCTGATCACCAGCCTCACTTCTGTAATAATTATTTTGCTTTCTTTACTCAAATATTATGGAAATTACTGGATTATCCCCTCTATTATCCTTTCCATAATACCAGCAATCGGGGGGGTCTGGAAAGATGCTCCTATTGAAGGGTTTGAGATTTTGAAATTTCCCCGTAGTTTTATAGTTATGTTTCTTTCAGCTTTTATTATTCATAGCTATACAGACAATTTAGCTATATTGATTTTAGGATCAGCTGGACTCGAAAGACTCATTGTCGAATTTTACAAAACCTTTATCATTCTCAGCACGCCCGGAAAATTTTTCCCAACCATACTCAACAAACAGTGGTATACAAACCGCACAGTATTTGTTGCCAGTTATTTTCTCTCAATCACCTTGATAATTGCATTATGGCAATAATTACGCGTCTGTCAGCCGGCAAGCGTAATCCGTCTCGCGTTAATATCTACGTGGATGGCCTCTTTACTCTTGCTCTTTCCCTTGATGAAGTGGTTAAACAGGGTTTAGCAAAAGGAGTCGAACTTTCGCCTGAGCGCATTCAATCACTCAAAGCTTTCGACGACGCCGAAAAAGTTTATGCCAAAGTCCTCAACTTTCTCTCTTTTCGCCCTCGCTCCATCAAAGAAGTCCGCGATCGGCTTAGAGAGTATCAAGTCAAAGATCCTGATCAACAAGACTCATTGATTAATCGATTAATTGACAAAGGCTATTTAGATGATCTCGCCTTTGCCCGCTGGTTTGTCAACTCCCGCAATTCGTTTCGTCCCCGCTCCGCTCTCCAGTTATCCGCCGAATTAGCTCAAAAGGGGATTTCACGCGATCTTATTAAGATGGTTATCACCCCCGAAATAGACCATTCGGCTCTTCGTAAGCTAATCCGCAAAAAATCCGCCCTCTACGATCGTTCCCATCTGGTAGCCTATCTTGCCCGCCATGGTTTTTCTTATTCAAAAATCCGCTCCGAACTGGACGAAATGGGTATTTTGGCGTAGAATAAGGACACATTCAAGAAAACACGAGTTAAATCAAATTATGTTTATCGATTTATCTTTTTTCACTCTCTTCTCAGCCTAATTTTTGGGCCTTTCTGCGTGTTTTCCTGAACCATTAAGAGTTAGTACTCGAGGTACCTATGAGCTTATTACTTAAATCATTACTTAACACCTTCAAAGCCAAAAAAGTTAGCGTCTCCAAACCTAAAATCAAGCCTCTCGTCGCCAAAAAGGTGACTTCTCCTTCTGCACCTGCTTCTCACTCCACCCAAGAATCTACCAAGCAAGCCGAAACTGCGGCCCGTGAAATTATTACTTTTGCTCGCGAAGAGGCCGACAAAATCAGAGCCAGCGCCAAAGTGGAAATGGACGCGCTCCAATCTTCTCTTCAGGGTCTCCAGCATAAACTCGAGCAAGAGTCTCGCGATTTGAATACCAGAATCAGCGAAATTAATCGTCGTGAAGAGAATATTATTCTCAAGCAAACCGAAATTGACAAACTCAAACACGACATCGAAGAACTCAAGGTCAAACAAGTAGAAAAGCTCGAAAAAATCGGTAGTTTAACCCGTGACAAAGCCAAAGAAATTCTTCTTGAAGCCGTCGACAAAAAACTTACCCGTGACGTGGCCGAACGAATCCGTAGTGCCGAAGACGAAATGAAAGAAGCTGTGGATCAAAAGTCTCGTGATCTTTTAATCGACGCCATGTATCACGGAGCCACCGAATATGTCGCCGAGTTTACGGTCTCCACCGTCAAAATTGCCGATGACGAAGTTAAAGGCAGAATTATTGGTAAAGATGGCCGTAATATCCGTACCTTTGAAAAAGTGACTGGGGTTGATATCGATATGGACGAAACTCCCGGAGTCATCCGTCTCTCTTGCTACGACGGAGTTCGGCGTGAAGTAGCTCGCGTTGCCCTCGAACGTCTCATTAAAGACGGTCGGATTCAGCCTTCTCGTATCGAGGAATATGTTGCTAAAGCCCATCGTGATATTGAAAAAATTATGTTCGAAGAAGGTAAACACCTTTGTCACGCTGTCGGAGCCTACAATGTTCCCCACGATTTAATCACGCTCTTGGGACACTTCAAATACCGTAGTAGTTATGGTCAAAACATGCTCGGTCACACCCTCGAAGAAACCCGCATTGGTATGAAACTTGCCGCCGAAGTCAAGGCCAATGTCGACGTTGTGCGCTTGGGTTGTTTGTTCCATGATATTGGCAAAATTATTACCGGTGAAGAGGGGAGTCATATCGAACTTGGTGTCAAGCTCCTCCAAAAATATAATCTTCCCAAAGAAGTCATCAACTGTGTTGCTGAACACCACGAAGATCAAGAATTTTCTAGTAAAGAATCCATTCTGGTCTATATTTCCGATGCAATTTCTGGTTCCCGTCCCGGTGCACGCTACGAAAATATTGACGAATACGTCAAGCGCCTAACTGCCATCGAAGAAATCGCGCTGAGTAAACCAGGTGTCACCGAAGCCTACGCCATTAGTGCTGGCCGCGAGGTTCGCGTTATGGTTGACCCCGGCAAAGCTACTGACGACGAGGCCACTCGTCTTGCCAGTGATATCCGCGACGAAATCAAAGCCAAAGTAACTTATCCCGGTACCGTCACGGTGACCGTGATCCGTGAACTACGCACCCAACAGGTTGCCAAATAATTATTTAGTCTCCGCGCAAACCATTTTTTGCGCGATTGAAAGGGAAAATATGAAAAAATCCGACTTTTACCAAGTAGTTGCCAAGTCCGCCCATATGACCAAAAAAACCGCCAAGGACGCTATTGATACCTTCCTTTCCGAGGTTGTCAAAAATCTCAAAAAAGGTGACAAAGTTGTTTTGTCGGGAGTAGGAACCTTGTCAGTTGGCAAAGTGGGACCCAAAGACGTCGTTCCTTTCGGCAAGTCTGATAAACGTACTACTGTCAAAGCTCATCATGTCGTGAATTTCAAAGCTGCCAAACCTCTCCGCAAAATCATCTGGTAAGATAGTGCTATGCCCACTATTCTCTCTCAGAATCTGCGCAAAGTTTACTCAGTTCAAAAAAAACGCCCAGGATTATCCGGTTCGATCAGAGATCTAATCTCTCCCATCCACGAAGATAAAGTGGCAGTCAAAGACGTCTCATTTGTCATTGAGGAAGGTGAGCTGGTGGGTTTTATCGGTCCCAATGGCGCCGGCAAAACTACTACCCTCAAAATGCTCTCAGGTTTACTCTACCCCACGGGGGGCGAGGTCCGTGTTCTTGGTTTTGATCCTTGGAAAAGGGAGCACAATTTTCTCAAATCCATTTCCCTAGTCATGGGTCAAAAAAATCAACTATGGTGGGATTTGCCCGCCATTGAGTCATTTAATCTTGCCAAAGATATCTATGGTATCGATGGCAAAGTGTACCAAAAAACGCTCGACAAACTAGTCCAAATGCTCGACATCGGCGACGTGCTCAATGTCCAGGTGCGCAAATTGTCACTTGGGCAGCGGATGAAAGCCGAACTGGTCGCAGCCCTCATCCACTCCCCCAAAATTTTATTCTTAGACGAACCCACAATCGGACTCGACGTGGTCATGCAACAATCTATGCGAGTTTTTTTGAAAGAATACAATCAGACTAACCCAGGATCCATCATTCTAACCAGTCACTACATGGATGACGTCAAGGAACTTTGCAAAAGAGTCATTATTATCGACCAGGGTAGCATCCTCTACGACGGACTTTTATCCGAGGTAATCGCTCGCTTCTCCCAACACAAAATCATCGAAGTCATTACTCCCTCTGGTACCAAGACTCACAAAGTATTACGAGCCAAGGTTGCAGAAAAAGCTGCGGATCTTCTCAAAGATCCCCAAGTTATTGACATCAATATTAAAGAAGTAGAAATTGAGGATGTAATCCGCCGTATTTTTGCTGGGGAGAAGAAAGACTAAATAGTCCCGAACATTATAATGCAAAAATACTTTTCAATTTTCCAAATCACCCTCCAAGAAATCTTTACTTATCGCCTCAACATGATCATGTGGAGAGTGCGTCAGGTTTTTGTGTTTCTCATTCCTTTTTTCATTTGGAAATCGGTGCTTGGGACTGGCGGCGAAATCTATGGTTACTCATTTGCGGCTGTCATGACCTATCTTTTTGGTACCACTATTCTGCGCTCACTCGTCATGGGTTCGCGTACGGTGGACTTAGGTTGGATGATCAATAGTGGCTATCTCACTATTCCCCTCATGCGTCCCCTCAATACTTTTGGATTATTTTTTGTTCGCGATCTAGCCGACAAATTATTCAATTTAGGATTTATGTTTCTTGAGCTCCCTCTTATTTACTTCATTTTTCACCCCCCCATTTTCCTCCAATTCAATCCGTTACAATTATTTTTAGCTTTTAGCTCTGTGCTCTTCGCTATCCTTATTTATTTCTTTATTAACGTCATTTTTGGCTCCTTAGCTTTTTGGTCCCGTGACGTTTGGGCGCCGCGTTTCCTTCTCATGGTTATTATGGAGTTTGCAACCGGTGCCATGTTTCCCCTCGATATGCTCCCCCAAGTTTGGCAACGTGTCTTGGCTTTCACTCCGTTCCCTTATCTCTTATTTATCCCGCTCAAAATTTATCTAGGTAGCGGTGCTTCTGCCCCCCTTCAACTCCTAGGTAGTTTTGTTTGGTTGGTCATCTTGGGATCACTCGCTAAAATCATTTGGAACAAGGGTATTAAATCTTACGAGGCCGAAGGCCGATGAAAATACAACACCTTAAAGCCTACGTTCGTGTTTGGCTCAAACTCACCATCCAGCAATTTCAGAGCCAGGTAGCAAATGCGCGTGGTGCCGCCGCTCTCTTTATTTTTGGCAAACTTTTCCGTCTGGCCTCCGCCTTATTCTTAGTTTATGTGGTAGTAGGTAAAGCCAAGTTGATTGCCGGATACTCACTAAACCAAGCCATCTTCCTCCTCATGCTTTTCAATTTGACCCAAACCATTAGTCAATTGTTTCTGCGCGGTGTTTACCTGTTCCGCCAAAAAGTCGTAGATGGTACTTTTGATTTTTACTTACTCAACCCACTCTCTGAGTTGTTCTACAGCCTTTTCTCCTCTACTGATCCGCTCGATATTATCGTTTCGATGCCTTACTTCTTCCTAGTTGGCTGGGCTTGGGTCAATACGGGGTATGCCATTACCTTGCCAGTAGTATTACTGTTGCTCGTTATTATTATTCTCTCTACCCTCATGGTGACAGCCTGGCATATTGTGATCATTGCCGTTGGGGTGAGATATCTCGAAGTCGATAATACTGTCATGCTTTATCGCGACCTCGAACGCATGGGTTCCTTTCCAGTCTCCATCTATGGTAAATTTGGCGAAAATCTCTTAACTTATTTTTTCCCCTTTGCGCTCATGGCTACTATTCCCGCTCAGCTAGTCTTTGGATTATTTAATCCGTGGTTTCTTTTGCTCTTTGCCCTCTTCGCCTTTATCCAACTCCGCCTCTCGCTTTGGTTCTGGCACCGCTCCCTCCTCTCGTATTCCTCCGCCTCCTCCTGATCCAGTATGATACAATCACCAAATGGCCATACTTGAGGTAAAAGACCTAAAGAAAACTTTTAAGCAAACTCCCGTGATCAAAGGGATTAGTTTTGACATGGCCGAAGGAGAGATTTTGGGTATCTTGGGTCCCAATGGAGCCGGCAAAACCACTACCCTCCAAATGATCCTAGGGATTCTCACCCCCACCTCTGGCACAGTCACTATTTTTGGCCAGAATATGCCGCAAGACAAAACCTCGATCATGGAACGGGTCAATTTTTCTTCAACCTATACCGACCTCCCCTGGCGCCTTACCGTTCGAGAAAATCTCATCTGGACCTCATATCTCTACAATATCCCCGATCGCGCTCGTCGGCTCGATAAAATCAAAACAATTTTTCGCCTGGACAAGCTTTGGAACCAATCTACCAGCAGTCTCTCGGCCGGTCAGCGCACCCGGGTCAATCTTTCCCGCGCTTATGTCAACTTTCCTCAGCTCCTTTTACTTGACGAACCTACTGCCAGTTTGGATCCGGAAGTAGCCGCTTACATCCGCGAATTTTTTGCTGATCAGCGTACTCGCTTTAACACCAGTATTATCCTAACTAGTCACAATATGACCGAAGTTGAAAATCTCTGTGATCGGGTCTTGATTCTCAAAAACGGGCGGATTATCGGCAATGATACGCCAGGCCGTCTTGCCAAAAAGATCGACGAAACCCATCTTAATCTCCGCGTCACCAAGCGTGCAGATATTCTTGCCCAATTAATTGAAACCAGCAAACTTAAATCTGTCGAAACTGATGGAGTAACTTCGATTACTCTCAAAGAGAAGTTGCTCCCACTTTTCCTTTATGAAGTAGCCAAAAACAAAATTCATTACAGTGAAATTACCATTGACAAGCCTACCCTCGAAGATTATTTTCTCCGTATTGCCAAAGGCAAAGATCATGGCAAATCCACCGGAGGTGATCTATGAAACTTTATCGTCTTTGGGGGATAGCTCTCCGTTATCTGTTTCTTTTCCGCCACTCGCTTGATCGGCTCTCCGATGCTTTCTTTTGGCCCGTTGTCGATTTAGTCCTGTGGGGCTTGACCAGTCGCTATTTTGCCTCGACCTCCTTGGCTGACAATCATCTGGTTTTGGCCTTCTTGGGAGGTATTATTCTTTGGATTTTCCCTTGGCGGGGTCAGTACGAAATCTCGGTTAATCTTCTCGAAGACCTTTGGAATCGCAACCTCGTCAATCTTTTTGTCTCTCCAATTCTTTTCCTCGAATGGATTACCACTCTCCTCCTCCTAGGAGTTGTCAAAGCCTTAGTTTCTTTTGCTTTTGCCGGTTGTCTTGCTTTGCTTCTTTATCAAGCCAACATTTTCTCGTTGGGTTGGTTATTACTGCCTTGGGGAGCACTGCTTATCCTTTTCGGCTGGGTGTTTGGACTCCTCATTGCCGGCATTGTTATGCGCTATGGTACCCGGATTCAAACTCTGGCTTGGACCGCCATTTACATAGTTGCCCCCTTTGCTTGTGTCTACTATCCGGTCTCCATCCTCCCCCCCTGGGCTCAAACCATTTCTCGCTTTGTCCCCGCCTCGTATGTTTTTGAAGCCATGAGAACAACCCTTGCTGGCGGCACAGTCCCTCTTACTAATTTAATCTGGCCACTTATTTTATGTCTGACTTATTTCCTGCTCGCCGCCTACATGATTCACCGGAGTTTCTTGCACATCCTCAAACGGGGACTAATTTCCGTTGAATAAATTATGGGTAAATTACTCTGTATTGTTGGCCCAACCGCTATCGGCAAAACCGCTCTTGCCCTCCATTTAGCTGCCAAAGAGCCGTCAACTCTGATCTCGGCCGATTCTCGTCAGGTCTATCGTGGGATGGATATCGTAACCGGCAAAGATCATCCAACCAATACTCAACTTTTTGGGATTGATCTCGTTGCTCCCGATGAATCCTGCTCAGTCTCTGTTTGGTATAACGCCGTCATGCCGATCATCACTCAATCTTGGGAAGAGGGGAGACTCCCCATCGTTGTTGGCGGAACCGGCTTCTATGTTCATGCTCTCACTCATGGGATCCATACGTTGTCCGTCCCTATTAATCAGGAGCTTCGTAGCCAGCTGACAACTCTTTCGTTACCTAAATTGCAAGCCAAGCTTTGTGCTATCGCCCCCGCTCGTTTTTTTGCCATGAACCATTCCGATCAATCTAATCCTCGTCGCCTCATTCGGGCAATTGAAGTGGCTCTTTCCTCTTCGCTTTCCCCAACTGTTAATCTTTCCCTTCCGCAAACTCAATTAATTGGCCTGCGCTATTCATCCTTAACTCTGCAAAAAGAAGCTATCCGCGCCCGCGTCCTCTCTCGCCTCCAAACCGGTGCCGTCCGTGAAACCAAAAAATTACTGCAAAAATACCCAGCTAACCTTCCCTCCCTGACAGCCATTGGCTATCGCAGTCTAATCGCTCACCTAACAGGCAAATTATCCCAAGCCGAATTGATCGATCATTGGGTAGCGGGAGAGCTCGCCTATGCCAAACGCCAGCTAACTTGGTTTCGTCGGGACAAAAGTATACAATGGTACGATATCGACAAGGAGGATTATGACTACCCAAAGAATTGACATTTCCAATCGAACTATCATTTTTAGTGTTTTCTTCTTGCTTGCTCTCTGGCTCCTTTACCAGATTCGCAGCATTATCATTTTAATATTTATCTCCTTTATTTTGATGACTGCCGTTAACCCCCTAATCAAATTAGGCAAAAAAATTCGGATTCCCTCACTTCTTATTATGTTGGTGGTCTACATTGGAATAATTACTCTCCTAACTACCGTCGTGGCCTCTCTAGTTCCTGCCGTCATTGAACAGACCCGTGGATTAACCCAAATGATTCCCATTTACCTGCATAACCTCGAAGGGGTTTTTAACACTCAGTTTGACCCTAGTGTCGCTGGCAGTTACTTTAGTAGTATTCCCAGTAATATTCTCAAACTCGCCGCCGGTCTCTTTGATAACATTATTAACATCTTGGCCGTTTTCTTTTTGGCCTACTATCTCACGCTCGAACGCCCCCATCTCCACAAATATCTCTTGCGTTTCTTCCCACGCGAGAAAGCCGAAGAACGCGCCGAAGGGCTCGTTCTCGCTGTTGAGAGTCAAGTCGGTGGTTGGGTTCGCGGTGAACTCTTGCTGATGGGGATCATTGGCCTCATGACCTACCTCGGACTAATTTTGCTTGGGATTCCCTATGCCCTCCCCATTGCCGTCCTTTCAGGATTACTCGAAGCGGTCCCCAATATCGGGCCAACCATCGCGGCCATTCCGGCGATTTTAATGGGTCTGACTGTCTCTCCCATCGTTGGATTAGGTGCCTTGGCTATGAGTATTTTGATTCAACAACTAGAAAACAACCTTATTGTTCCCAAAATTATGCAGTCAGCGACTGGTACCAAACCGTTGGTAACCATTTTAGTTTTACTAATTGGTTATACTCTTGGCGGGATTGCGGGAGCTGTTCTTGCGATGCCAGTCTTTTTAACCATCCAAACCATCGTCGTTGAATATAATAAAAACTAGTTGAGGAGGTTCTATGGATATTTCTCTTTGGCAGCAAGCTTTAGTATCGGTTTGGCAAAATACCATTGGGTCCAGCTTTGCTTTTCTTCCCAATCTAATAGGAGGACTACTGGTAGCCTTACTCGGTATCATTATTGGTCAGTGGGTGAGTACCTTAGTTGTTAAAGCTCTTCAATTACTCAAACTTGATTCTTTCATCAAAGACACCAAATTTAAGAACTTTCTTCTCAAAGCCGAAGTTACCCAGAAGCTCGAAATTATCATTGGCTCCATTTTCAAATGGTTGATTGTATTGACTTTCTTTATTGCCGCCACCAATATTATTGGTCTTCAAGCCGTCTCGGCTGTTTTGGGCGGTATTCTCGCCTATGTTCCCCATGTTCTCTCAGCTGTCATTGTCCTAGCCCTGGGGGTTCTTTTGGCCGGCCTAGTGGAAGGTTTCGTCAAGGGGGCGTTGGCCTCAGTTGATCTCAAAACCTCCCGCCTCATGGGCAAAATTGCCAGTTACGCCGTCATTACTATCGCTACCTTAGCCGCTTTCTCCGAACTCAAAATTGCCGAAAGCTTTGTTAACATCCTCTTTATCGGTCTCATTGCCATGTTGGCTCTTGGGTTTGGTTTGGCCATCGGCCTGGGTGCCAAAGACTTGGTCGGCAAAATTCTCTCCGACTGGTATAAAGACGTCCAACACGACCTAAAAAAATAATTCTTCATGACTATTCTTCACAGCCTTATTCTGGGCATCATTGAAGGTTTGACCGAATTTTTGCCCGTCTCCTCAACTTTTCATTTGATTACTGCCAGTCGGCTGCTTGGTCTTACCCAAACCGAGTTTATCTCTCTTTTTGAGGTAGTTATTCAGTCTGGCGCCATTCTTTCTCTCTTATTTATCTATACCAAGACCTTATTACACAATTCCCGCTTGCTCTCTCTCACCATAATTTCCTTTGTCCCGACCGCCATCCTCGGCGGCCTCCTTTACCCCATTATTAAAGGAACTTTTTTTCTCAATTCCTCTCTCCAACTTAGTGTCTTTATTGCCATTGGATTAGTCTTTTTTCTACTGGAAGCTTTGCTTGCCCGCAAGCACTTGGTTCTTCATTATGAACTTGCCGACTTAACCAATCAGCATGCGGTCTTAATTGGCTTTGCTCAAGCCTTAGCGATTATTCCCGGAGTTTCTCGCTCGGGTATTGTCCTTATCATTATGCTTTTACTTGGTTACCGCCGTGACGAATCCGCCCGCTATACATTCCTTCTCTCTATCCCCACCATTCTTGCCGCTAGCGCCCTTGACCTTTATCAAGGCCGTCACTTATTTATCGGTAGCAGTCCTTATTTTCTTCCTCTCCTAATTGGTTTTGTCAGTGCCTTTATTACTGCCTACTTTGTCGTCCATTGGCTTCTTTTGTTCCTTCGTACCCACACCCTGAGACTTTTTGCTTGGTACCGACTGATTGTGGGAACACTTCTAGCTCTTTAGGGTAAGACTTTAACATTGAGTGGATTTGCGTAAACCGGGATTAATCCGCCACTAGCACTGAACATTTCCATCCGGAGGAGCTCCAGTGAGCCGATCCCTGGATAACTCACCGTAAAGAGAGTTGTTTGAGTACTGGTTAATTCTCCCCCCGCCTGCCAGGTAATCTGCATCTTTTTGCCCAAAGAATCGGCCCCCGCCGTTTGCGCTGTGACTTGCACGTTATCCCCCGGTGTAATAATCAACGGTTCACTCACGTATCCCAATTCCACCATTCCTCGCACTGTCCCCGCGGCGTTACTGACATATACTGCTACCTTCCCGCTCTCAACCTTCCGCAGTCCTACTTGTGCCGACCTCGTGACGTCATATAGTAGCAAGTTGCCTTCCCAGTCAGCCCGATTCCCGTTCACGGTCACCCAGACTTTGCCAGTGCGCGCCGAATCCGGGATTTTTACTTCCAGTACACTATTACTCCACCTGACGATTGCCGAATCCATTGCTTCCACATTTCCCACATACACTTTGCTCCCCCATTTATACTCGCCAAAATTCGCTCCCAAGACTACGACCGTATCTCCAGTTTTCCCAAAAAAAGCGTTGACTCGTTCAATTCTGGGGGGGCTATTGGGATAATTGGGTGGAGGTGTCACAACTGGAGCTTCCACTTCGCCTGCCGCTCCCGATCGATTTTCCGTATCTTGTTGAGCTAATTGGATTGAGAGGGGAATAATCATCACCAGAAATAAAATCACGTTAAAACCCACAATCCGCTTCCATGTCAAAGTGTTGTTAACTCGCTCGTAAAAATTTTCCGCCATATTTCTCCTTATTATATCCCTTATTTCGCTTGACCCTTAATAGTAATTACGCGGTCCTGGTGGTCAAAATTAATCGTAAAGTCATCGAACAAACCCTTTCTTCCCAGAATATAAGTGGTCGAATTGCTCTCTGTAAAAGTTGCGGGGAACTCAATCTCTTGCCCAGCTAACTGAAGAACAATCTTGTCCAGATAAGCAAATGCCGGGACTCCTGAGAAACCCTGCAAAGTAATCCGCTTGGCTTTGGCCAAATCCACTCCTGTATCATGTGCCGCCTGTAAAGGTAGAGTTGAGACAACCGCTCCCGAATCTAGTAAAAACGTTGTATCCACATATCCTGACAAAGTTTTCAAAGGCACCGTTACCTTGGGTTCTTGCACAAACCCAAAGTTTTCATACAAGGTATTTTTATATGGGATTTTGTACTCTATCTGTCCAAAACTATTGTTAATTGAAACTTGGTTTACTTTCCCGCGCCCCACTCCTCTAATCAGCAAAAACACTCCAATTACCCCCGCAAACGCAAACAACGAGACAATCTTTAAAATTGCTCCCAATTTAGTCCCCGCTTCAATTCCTTCATCCAATCCGTGTGTGTCATAACTTATGCTCGCCATGTCTTCCATGCTATCATATATCTTATGCCATTTGCATCTGATCTCGCTCTCGCCTATGCCCTCGCCGGGCTTGCGCTTTTAATTAACATGCTTCTTCTCGTCTGGGTTGCCAAACTTTCTCGCCACTATAACTCCCTAACTCATGGAGTCGAACCCAAATCTTTGATGCGGGTCCTCGAAGGTATCCAGCGGACGCTCTCCGAACATGAAGCTCGCAGCCTAACTACCAAGGCTGACCTCAAAAAGCTTACCGACGCCACTCGCCTCCATTTACAGCACTTGACTCTTAAACGCTTTAATCCTTTTGGTGATACCGGCGGCGATCAAAGCTTTATTTTGGCTATTCTCGACGGTAATTCCGATGGAGTAGTGATCACCTCACTTCACAGTAGAGAAAATACTCGTTTCTATGTAAAATCAGTAAAGGGTGGGGTCGGTATCGATCACCCACTTTCCAAAGAAGAGCAGAAAATTATCAAACGCTAAAGGAGCCCGATTCTTATGAAAAATCCACTCATCAAAGGTCTGTTATTTGGTTTACTTGCCTTTTTGCTCTCAGGTGGTGCCAGTTACGCCACCACTCTTTACCTCTACTCCTCCGATTCTGGTCCCATTTCTCCTGCCGCCACCCCTGGTATTGGTGGTGGGTTAAATATTGATCCCAATGCTCTCAAAACTGCCGAATGCCCCATTAATGGCGCGATGTATACCGTGGCCGAACAAAAAGTCTGGAGTGCTCGTCGGCCTCTTTATGTGATGATTGAAAATTCAGTCGATGCACGTCCTCAATCTGGACTGTCTTCTGCAGACATTATCTACGAAATGGTAGCCGAAGGCGGGGTCACCCGTTTTGGCGCCGTCTATCTGTGTGGAGTTTCAGCCCAAGATACCATTCTTGGCCCGGTCCGCTCGGCCCGTACTCCCTTTGTCAATCTTGCTTCCGAATACAACTATCCGCTCTATGCTCACGTCGGTGGAGCCAACTGTAGTAGTGCCGATGGGGGTAAAACCTGTACAACCGATAAACGTGTTCAAGCCTTGGAACAGCTCTCTTCCTATGGTTGGGTCGGCAGCAAAGGTAATGACTTGAACCAATTTAGTATCGGCTTTCCCACCTACTGGCGCGACTACGAGAGGCTTGGTCGTACGGTAGCCACCGAACACACCATGTATAGTAGTAGCGAAAAACTCTGGAAGTTTGCTGCTGGTCGGGGTTGGACCAATAAATCTCCTGATGGAAAGCTCGAATGGAAAGATAAGTTTGTGCCCTTCACCTGGAAGGACGATGCCAATTCCGATAAGCGTGGAACCACCAACACCATTTCTTTTGGGTTTTGGGAAAGTTATCACGACTTCGACGTCACCTGGAATTATGATGCCGGATCCAATAACTACTCTCGCACCAATGGTGGTTCTCCCCACCAGGATTTGAACAACCAATCTACGCTAACCGCCAAAGCTATCGTGATCCAGTTTGTCAAAGAATTGGGTCCCTTAGACGATCACAAACACATGCTCTACGAAGTGATTGGGACCGGTAAAGGCCTGCTCTTCCAAGACGGCACCGCCACCGAAATCACCTGGAGCAAAAAAGATCGCGAGAGCCGCACTGTCTTTACCGACTCCAAGGGTAAGAAAATCTCTTTCAACCGCGGCCGACTCATGATCGAGGTTTTGCCCTCCGATAACGAAGTCAAGTATTGATTTGACTCAGTTCGAGTAGTTTGATCTATCTTTGTACACGAGTACTTTTGCTGTACAATTTCACTATACGACCGAAGGGAGTCATATGGCCAATTTAACTGATTTCATTGTTTCCAAAGTTCGGATCAAATTACTCGAAGTTTTTTTGGGTTCTCCCGCTGACATGTTCTACATTCGAGAACTCACCCGCAAGATTGACGAAGAAATTAACGCCGTCCGGCGTGAACTCATCCACATGAACGACTGCGGTATGGTCAAAGAAGAAACTCGCGGCAACCGGCGCTACTATACCTTTAACAAAAACTATCTTTTTCACAAAGAACTAATGAGTATGATTGGCAAAACCACCGGTCTCGGCAAAGCCATCAGTCACTCTGCTCCCAAGCTGGGACACATCAAGTTTGCCATGATCTCTGGGCGCTTTGTCCGTCACATGCCTCGCGCCAAAGATACCGTCGATCTTTTGCTCATTGGCGAGATTATCTTGCCCCAGCTCTCCGAGTTAATTAGAGAGCAAGAAGCCGTGCTCGGCCGGGAAATCAACTATACAGTTATGACCAACGAAGAGCTGGAGTATCGCAAAACCCATAACGACCCCTTTATTGGTCGCATTCTCGAAGGTTCTCGCGTCATGATTATTGGTGATGAAGAAGATCTAGTGGCATGATCACAACCAAAATAACCAAAATCGGTAACTCCAAAGGTATTGTTATCCCCCATGAAATTATCCGCGCGCTGGCTCTCGAAGAAGGTGATCCCGTGGAGCTAGTCTACTTAGAGTCTACTCAAATCCTCTCGGTCCGTTTCCCCCATACAAAACAGCTAAAACTAGCTGCTTAAGGTATACTTATTTTCTATGAAACTCCGTCGCAATCTCTTTCTTATTGGTCTCCTAACCGCTTTGGCGCTTGTTATCGATGCTCCCAAAAATTATCCTGTCAACTTCTCTTTTTTTGGCCGCCCCATCTCGTTTGTGATTACTAGCCCGACCCTAAAACTAGGTTCTTGGGAGCGCGATTTAACTATCAAACAAGGACTAGATTTGCGAGGTGGTACCGAAGTTATCCTCGAAGCCGACATGAGTTCTCTTGACTCAGCCGATCGTACCGATGCCCTCGAATCCGCCCGTGAAGTCATTAGTCGCCGGGTCGACCTTTATGGTGTCACCGAATCCACCGTTAAAACCTCTATCAGCGGTGATAGCCATCGCATCCACGTTGCTCTCCCCGGTGTTGATAATCCCGAACAAGCTCTTGCCCTAATCGGTAGCACCGCACGACTTGATTTTCGTGAACTCCCGGTAGCGACCGACAGCGCCCTTTACTCCGACTTTCTCTCCACCGGTTTATCCGGCAGCGATCTGAAAAAAGCCAGTGTGACTTTTAGTTCCAACACTGGCAAACCCGAAGTATCCCTCCAATTTTCCGAAGCCGGAGGGGCCAAATTTGCCGAAATCACTGGTCGTAACATCGGTAAACCACTCGCCATTTTCCTAGATGACTATCCTCTCTCCGCCCCGGTGGTCCAAGCCAAAATCGAGGGTGGCAATGCCGTGATTACCGGTGAGTACACGCTTGACGAAGCCAAAAACCTGGCGATTACCCTCAATGCCGGTGCCCTCCCAGTCAAAATTACTGTCCTCTCTCAGCAAAACATTGCGCCCACCCTGGGATCCGTCAGTGTCACCAAAAGTCTTCGGGCCGGCGGAATCGGCTTGGGGCTGGTAGCTATTTTTATGATTTTTAACTATGGCTGGCTGGGCCTTGTGGCTGACCTCGGGTTGATTATTTACGCCCTCCTAACTTTGGCTATCTATAAATTAGTTCCAATCACCCTCACTCTCCCTGGCTTAGCTGGTTTTCTCCTCTCTATCGGGATGGCCGTCGACAGCAATATTCTGATCTTCGAACGCATGAAAGAAGAGCGGCGGAAAGGTAACAATCTTCGGGAAAGTATGGAACTCGGGTTTGGCAAAGCTTGGGATGCCATCAAAGATGCCAATATCGCCACTCTTATGACCACTTTTATTCTCTATAATCCTTTTGAATGGAGCTTCTTAAACAGTTCCGGTCTGGTGCGCGGGTTTGCTCTTACCCTTTTCCTAGGTATCGCCATCTCCCTCTTTACCGGCATCTTTGTCACTCGCAATCTCCTGCGTGCCTCTATTATTAAGGACAAACTATGAACGATAAATTAGTCATTCTCCAGCCCATGAAATATTACTGGGCGTATTTTCTGCTCTCCCTTATAGTTATTATTCCCGGATCCTATTCCCTGATTCGCTACGGCCTGTCTCCCTCCATCGATTTTACCGGCGGCACTACCTTTGTCTGGCAAGGCGATAATCTATCTCAGGTCATCTTGGAAGAGCGTGCCAAGGAACTCAATATTTCGCTCGAAAGTATTGCTCAGTCAGGTAACACCTGGACTCTGGCGACCCCTCCTTTGGCCGAAGGGGTTTATCAGCAGTTCAAACCCCTAGAAGTTCAGGAATTGTCTTTTGCCACCGTCGGTCCTAGTCTCGGCGCCGAATTAATCAAAAAAACTATTTATGGGATTGCGCTCGCCGCTCTCTTCATCCTGACCTATGTCGCTTATCGTTTCAAAAATTTCAAATTTGGGGCTTCCGCCATTCTTGCCATGTTCCACGACTCGCTTGTTTTGCTCGGGGTCTTTTCCCTCTTGGGTCATTACTATCAGGTCAAAGTTGACACTCTCTTTGTCACCGCCCTGTTAACCATCCTGTCTTTTTCGGTTCACGATACCATTGTGGTCTATGATAGGATCCGCGAACTCAAAAAGAAACACGGATACCTCGAATTTCCTGATCTAGTTAACCGTGCAGTGGTCGAAACCATGGGCCGAAGTCTCAATAACAGTTTGACTATCATATTTATGCTCCTAGCTATGTACTTGCTTGGCGGAGAGACCACCAAATGGTTTATTTTTGCTCTTCTGGTTGGGACTGTTTCCGGTACCTACAGCTCTACCTTCACCGCCGCGCCAATCCTGATTTTGTGGGATAAACTCAAAAAACCTCCGGGTCGGTAGTAAGCCAGATTCTGTTTCTCGGTAATCATTTCTCTATGCCCGCAAACTTTAGGACTCGTCCGCCTTGCGGCGAGACAGGGGAGTGTTACCCGTCATCCAATTCGTCGGTTGCAGCGGGGAGGATTGCCCGTTTCACTTCCGCGTTAGCGGAACTCGTCTCTGTTGCTCTAAACTAGCGGTTACCCGTGCTAGCTTACGCTAACCACCCTACACTCTGCTGTCTGGACTTTCCTGACAACCCCGCCGCTCGAGAGCAGCGTGGGTCGCCCGATCACCCTCCAACCCGGAGGCAGGTGGATTATATCATTCAGGTGTAAAATTCTCTTATGTCCTGGTTTATTCTCGCCTTAATGTCAGTGCTTTTTTACTCCTTTTCAACTATCTTTCAAAAGAAATTGATGGGAGAAAACAATAGTGATCCAGTAGCTTTCATGATTGTGTTCCAATTTCTTGTTACCGGTATTCTCCTCATCTATATATTATTCTCACATACCACATTTCCCAATCTAATTTATGTCTGGCCAAACTTAATTTTGAACGGCATACTTATCGCGATCGGTAGCCTGTGTATGTTTAAAGCTTTAAAAATTACCGAGGCCTCAGAATATACGATTATTTCTACATTCTCGGTTATTATAAATCTCTTTTTTGCCTCTGTTTTTCTTCATGAAGTCATTACTCTCAATAAATTAATCGGGACTATTTTTATCATCGCCAGCATTTTGATAATTGCTCTCAAAGCAAAAAATAATCCTACGAAAATACACAAAGGGCATCTATTTTCTTTACTCTCTGCTATAGGATTTGGTACAGCATTTTCCAACGAATCATATATTGTTGGTCAAATTGGTGTTATCCAAAATTTAGTAATAGGATTTTTCCTGCCTGGTTTGTTAGTTTTACTCATTAAGCCAAAATCTTTACAACATGTTAGAAATTTATTACCACTTACCTCACTATTTAAAATTATTATATTCTCCATTCTGTATTTATTTGGGGCAATTACCATTTTTGCGGCGTACACCCAAGGCGGCGATGCGGGGAAAATTTATGGAATTAGCAACTCTACCGTAATTGCGACGGTAATATTATCAGCTATTTTTCTAGGGGAAAAAGACAAACCTCTTCGCAAAATCATTGCCACAATTTCCGCTTTTGCCGGAATAATGTTATTGCGTTAACGAATCTTGAATTAACTATTATTTGCCAGCGTAACACCCCGCATTACTATCAGAGCCTCATTTAAGAGAGCCATTCCCTTTGGTCCAAATTGTTGTACTGCTCGATATATCTCTCGATTACTTGCCGAAGCCAGTTTACCCGTTGTCTCATCATCTTCTCTAAACGGGCTTCTTGCAATCGACTCAATCACTCTTGAACTCAATACTGGATTTTTTGCCAATGTTCGCAAATAATATTCTAACTCAGTAAAACCATATTGAGCATAGGTATTCTTTGCCCTCTCTTGGTCACCTAAAAACATTCTGAGTATCTCATCAGTCATACCCCGTAGTATATTAAATTAGGACAAAAAATCAAGTACCAACTAGTTACTCATTACCCAGCTCTTTTACCCTATTTTCCAAATACTCTTTCGTATTTTTACTACTATCCTCGATAATTTCCTCAAACAAAGTGTCCAGGATCTCTCCTACTTTTTGACTTGGCTTTATCCCGAGTAATTTCATCACCTCGGTCCCATTAATTTTCATATCCTTGAGCGATAACGGCTCATACAGTTGCTCCCCGATCCGCTTCTGCATCTCCGTCAGCCTCCAGCTGGTTGTCTTGCTCCCGCTCCCCACCCGGTCTCCGATCCTTAGAGCAATAATGTCGTGAATATTCTCTACTCCCACTCGGCGGATGAACCGGCGGATCGCCGCATCCGTCATCTTGGGGTCATAGGTAAACATGTGCCAGCGGACCAAGGTAAACACGCGGTCCTGATCATGCTTGGACAATTTTAATCTCTCGGCAACTTTTTTCGCTGTTCTGGCTCCTTTGACCTCGTGACTATGGAAAGTCACTCCTCTGGGTCCTTCCGCTTTGGCTACCGTTGGCTTATCGATATCATGTAGTAATGTTGCCAAGCGAACGACCGGGTCTGGTGATGTGCAAGCGCGCAGTGCCTCGATCGAGTGGGTATACACATCGTAAATGTGGTGTCCTGCCTGTTTTACATCCTTAGTAAGCAGTAATTCCGGGATCACAATCTCTAAAATTCCGGTACCCGCCATCATGATAACTCCGTCGGCTGCATGCTGGGTAGCAAGCAGTTTCATCATTTCCGCGCCGATCCGCTCCCACGAAATCTCTTTGAGGTTAGGCACTTTTGCCTGTAAAGCAGCGAGAGTTTTTTCTTCGATCGCAAACCCTAGTTGGCTAGCAATCCTAATCGCTCGCAGGATTCGTAGGGCATCTTCGGTAAAGCGCTCTGTTGGGTCTCCCACCGCTCGAATCAATTTTTGTTCTAAATCTTTCTTTCCTCCGTACGGATCCACCATTTCTCCGTTTGTCTTCATCGCCATCGCATTAATCGTAAAATCCCGTCGTAACAGATCTTCTTCAACAGTTTTACCCCACACTACTTTGTCTGGTCGGCGTTTGTCACTATACCCAAACTCTGTGCGGTAAGTCGTAATGTCATACAAGACGTCTTCATTAATTATTCCTTCATCCAGTCCAAACTGTTTCCGCACATGCTTGCCGGCCACTTTTACCGTCCCATACTCGTTGTCATAAAAACATTCCGTAAACAAAGGTTGAATCTGTTCGGGCGTTGCATTAGTAGTCACATCCCAGTCGTAAGCCGGAATTTCTAGCAGTAAATCTCGTACTGCTCCTCCGACAATCCAGGCTTCATAACCCGCTTTCTCTAGGGTCTCGACGATTTTGGTGACTCCCGCGTCCAATTTAAACTTCATGCCCCCATTATACCCGCTTCTACCCATTCTAGGTTAAAATAACCCCATGGAGATCCGTGTTAAAACCAAAGTTGAGGGCCAAGCTTCCGCCGAGCATATTCTTCAAACGATTCTCAAAAATCGTGGCTACTTAACTTCCAAACAACAAACCGAATTTTTGCATCCCCCCGCTCCCACCCTGGCCTATCTTCTTCAAACATCCGGTTTGAAAAAATCTTATCTGCGCCAGGCCCAGCAGTTGTTGGATCAACACCTTGTGCTTGGTCACGATATCTGTGTCTTCGGCGATTATGATGCCGACGGAGTGACGGCAACCGCTGTCATGTGGCTGGCGCTAACCGCCTATGCCAAAAAAACTGACTCCACCTCTCGGATCTTACCCTTTATCCCCGACCGCCATCGCCATGGCTATGGTTTGTCCGATTTGGCGGTGAGTGAAGTTTTGGATGGTTCAGCTTTCAAGCTCACCCAAATCCGTGATTTTGCTCCCCAGCTCATTATCTCCGTCGATACCGGCATTGTCGCCCACTCTTCGATTGACCGTTTTCGGAAAGCCAAGCGGGACATTCTTCTCACCGATCACCACCAGCCAGAAGTTACTTTGCCCAAAGCGAGCGCCATCCTCCACACCACCGCTACTTCCGGTGCTGGTGTCGCTTGGCTCTTTGCCTACTTTCTACTTGGCGAGCAAGCCCTCGCTCTTTTGGATTTGGCCACGATCGGGATCGTTGGCGATATGATGCCCCTAACTTCGCTCAATCGCTCGCTGGTTGCCGCCGGTCTTCACGCTCTCACCAAAACCAAACGTCCGGGATTATTGGCAATGAAACAGATGATGGGCATTACCCAAAAACCGATAACCACCTATGATCTTAGCTTTGGTTTAGCTCCCCGCATCAATGCTTCCGGTCGGATCTACAACCCTCTCGACGCTCTCAGATTGCTTTGTACTCACGACTCACATTTGGCGGGTGAACTCGCTGTTAAAATCGAATCTCACAACCAGGATCGGCAGACCTTGACTGACCAAGCTTTAACCCAAGCAGTCGCACGCAAATCTACCCACAAAATCATTGTAATTAAAGGGGATTATCACGAGGGAGTCATCGGCTTGGTGGCCGGCAAATTAGTTGAAATGTTTCACCGTCCCGCCGTGGTGATGTCAGTGCATGATAATCTTGTCAAAGGTTCCGCTCGCTCTCTTCCCGGCATCAATATTACCGATCTCTTGCGTTCTCTCCCTACTCCTTTCTTGGGTCTGGGCGGTCACGCCCAAGCCGCCGGCTTTAGTTTGGATGTTTCCCAGGTCAAAACTTTTACTGCGAAACTCGAAGCCTTGGCCAATCGATTAATTCCCGATTCCGCCCTTGTCAAAACCGAGCACGCCGATCTCTCTCTTTCGCTCAACAATTCTTCCTTGTCCTTGGCCAAACTACTCCACACTCTCGAACCTTTTGGCATCGGCAATCCCAAACCCAAATTTTTGTTTACCGATTTGACTGTCTTAGAAGACCGCGCTCTCGGTTCTGAGGGGAAACATCACAAGCTAACCGTAGAACAAGAGGGGATTACCCGCGAAGTTCTATTGTTCAATACCAAACACCACCATCCGCTCAAGTACCTCAAGTCTCTGATATGTACTCTCGATATTAATCTTTGGCGTGACAAACAGTCGCTCCAACTCATTGCTTCCTATGTCGAAACCTAAGCCAACTATTTTCCCCCTCTCCCGCCAATTATTTGCTCTTGGCTGTCTGTTTTTGCTAGCCGCTTATCCCGGCCACAACCGTTTGCAGACGATAGTTCTTACTCCCGGGCCCCTCAAAAACTATGTTTTAGGTGAACTGAACCCGGCCGTTTATCCCGTGAGCGATAAAACCCCAGTTCCCCCGACATTAGCTCGCGGCATTGTGATCCAAGATATAAGTAGCAAATCCCTGCTCTTTTCTCGTCAAGCTGACGTTCCTATGCTCCCAGCCAGTACCACCAAAATTATGACCGCGTTAGTTGCCCGTGAGTATTGGACCGATCTAAATACTGTCCTAACCGTCAAAAACGAAGACCGCGCCATCGGTCAAACAATTGATTTGGTCCGAGGTGAACAGCTCACCATAAAGAGTCTCCTCCAAGGATTGTTAATTCACTCCGGTAACGACGCGGCCCTCGCCCTCGCCGATAACTATCCCGGAGGTTACTCCGCTTTTGTCTTGGCCATGAATGCCAAAGCCAAGGCTCTTCACTTGGATCATACCGTCTACAAAAACCCGAGCGGCGTTGAGCAATACGGTCACGTGACTACCCCCCGCGATTTGGCCATTCTGGCTGGGGTTGCCATGACCGATCCTTTGTTTGCCGAAATTGTTGGCACCCGTCAAACCATCATTTCTGACACGACCGGTAACATAACTCACCCCCTCACAACTACCAACGAACTTTTAGGAGTTATCCAGGGACTTACTGGTCTCAAAACCGGTTGGACCGAAAATGCCGGGGAGTGCTTGGTTAGTTACGTCAAACGGGATGAGCACGCTGTTATCCTGGTCGTTTTGGGTTCCACCGATCGTTTTGGCGATACCCGCACCCTAATCGACTGGGTTTACTCTCATCACACGTGGCAAGAGCCTCGGCTCTAGTCTATAATTCACGGTATGCGCACCAAAATTTCGGCTGTTTCAAAGTCCCTTGGCCAAACCGTAACGCTTGCCGGTTTTGTCCATTCCCTCCGTAATCAGGGCAAAATTGCCTTTCTTCGTTTGCGCGATGACTCGGGTTCCCTCCAAGTAGTTATCCTAAGTAGTAATGTCGAGGCATTTTCAATTGTCAAATCTCTTTCCGTCGAATCCGTCGTCGAAATAACGGGGTTAGTCAAAGCCGCTCCCCAAGTTCCCGAAAAACTTGAACTCGAAGCCCAAGCTATCACCGTGCTTTCCGTCGCTGATTCATCGCTCCCCATTCCCGTTTCTGCCGAAAAGGGAGCCGTTGATGTCGATGTCGCCAAACGTTTTGATTGGCGCTGGCTTGACTTACGCAAAAGCGATTCTCACCGTATCTTCCGCGTTTGGACCGCTCTGGAACAGGGGATGCGCGCCTATTTTGCCGAGCATGATTTTGTTCAAATCTATGCTCCCAGTCTGATGAGTGCCGCCAGCGAAAGCGGGGCCGAGGTCTTCGAAGTTAAATATTTCGAAACCAAAGCCTATCTTGCCCAGTCTCCTCAGTTCTACAAACAAATGGCAATCGCCAGTGGTTTTGAAAAAGTCTTTTTGGTTGGTCCGGTTTTTCGCGCCGAACTCAGTTTTACGACTCGTCACATGACCGAGTTTACCGGCTGGGATTTTGAAATTGCCTACATTAATTCCCATCACGAAATTATGGATACCCTCGAAGCCTCCCTCAAAGCTGGCTTTACCGAGCTCAAAAAACAAGAGCTTATCCAAGAATCTATTTCTTTTCCTTTCGCTCGCCTTACCTTTACCGATGCCAAAATCCAGCTTCAAAAATCTGGCATTACTAGTGATAAGCCCCACGATTTTTCTCCTGACGAAGAACGGGAAATTTGCCGATTGGTCAAAGAGGATTCTGGCAGTGACTTTGTCTTTATCTACGACTATCCCCCCGAGGGCAGGGCTTTCTACCACATGCGTCACACCGATAATCCCGCGCTAACCCGTGGTTTTGATTTGCTCTACAAAGGGGTAGAAATTACTACCGGCGCTCAACGGGAACATCGCTATGATGTCTTAGTTAAGCAAGCCAAGGAACGTGGTCTCACCGCCGAATCTCTATCCGACTATCTCAACTTTTTTAAATATGGTTGTCCTCCTCATGGTGGAGTTGGGATCGGTCCGGGTCGGATTGTTGCCCAAATCTTGGGTCTCTCTAGCGTCAAAGAATCTGCCTTCCTCCCCCGTGATGTCAAACGTCTCCGCCCCTAACTTACTCTACCCATTCATCAGCCAAAGCCGGTACATACCCCACAAAATCACTGTCTCCTCGAAATACGTAAACTGGCTGCATAAATTGTTGAGGCTGTTCCGCATCATAATATGCCAAGGTAATTTCGCGGACTGTCACTTCTTTGGTCTCTGGTTTGACCGCCACGATATACCCCCCATTGCTCTGCATCCGCTTCCATGCTTCACCCACAGTAATCAGTGGATACACCGCTGATGTTTGCATATCAACCGGGAAGTAGTTGTAATCTAGCTGGACAAACTGCCGGTCATCTTCTCTCTGTAGTGCCAAGATTCCCGAAATGAGCCCTCGTTCCGCTCGGGGCGAAACTACCGGTGTTTCATCGACACTTTTCCGGTATAGATTGACTTGGACAAACTGAGACTGCGACAACGATACCGCTGAGACAATCTGCCCATTCTCGGCCTTAAGGTTCTGCACAGTATACGTTCCGGTTTTGATATCTTCCGGCAATAGTTCTACCCGTGACAAAAGGTTGTAAATTCGGTCAACCGCCTGGCTTTCATTATAAAAAATTGTGGGAGTCAAATAAGACGGGTCATCCTGCCACTTGCGGTTCATCACAAAAGCTCCGGTAATAATATCGATGGTAAAAGACGAAGGGACTGGACTGTTACTGTCCCAGCGGTAATTGCGCTCCGTCAGCTTCTTGGGTTCCTGGATAAAATTAAGCCGATTAGCCACTGCCTTGGCCATATCATATGCCAATAGATTTGGTTTTTTGATCGGCATAAAAAACACTGTAAATTGATTAGGTAAATTTGTTGGGAGCGTTCCCGTCCTAGTTTCTAGCCGGTAGGCGAGGGGGACGGTTGGTTTTTCGGGGAAAATCAATTTCGGCAACTTACCAAACTTCACGTCTGGTGGGGGTGGAGGAGGGGGATTAAGTTTTTTGTAATAGGAAATAGCTCCGCCAATCACTAGTCTTCCCACCATCAAAGCTACTATCCCGATCCCTCCGTACTTAATGACCTTCCTTGCTAGTGCACTCCCTTCACCCAAGTTATTCATCCCTCTAGTATATAATAACTCCATGACTATTCGTACTCGCTTTGCTCCTTCCCCGACCGGCTTCTTACACATCGGCAGTCTCCGTACCGCCCTCTACGCCTATGTACTCGCCAAACATTCTGGTGGGGATTTCATCCTGAGGATCGAAGATACCGACCAAAAACGCGAAGTCGAAGGAGCCCTCCAATCACTGCAGGATGTGCTCCACAAGTTTGGTCTCCAGTGGGACGAATTTTATATTCAATCCGCTCGCCATCAAACCGGCATCTATCAACAGGCCGCCGAAAAATTAGTCAAAGATGGTCATGCCTTCTATTGCCAGTGCCCAGCCCGCAATGCCCAATCTGATGGCTACTCCACGCTCATGCGTGACCCCTGCCGCGATCTGGGACTAACCAAGGGGGCGATCAAACTCCGCGTCCCCGATAACGAAACCATTTCCTATCACGATTTTGCACATCGCAAAGAGATTAGCTGGAGCAGTAACCAAGTCTATGATGCCACCTTACTCAAGTCCGATACTTTCCCGACCTACGCCCTAGCCGCCATGGTCGACGACCTCGACATGAAAGTTACCCACATCCTGCGGGGCCACGATTGGTTGCCTTCTACCCCCATCCACCTTTTAGTTCTTCGCTATCTTGGGGGGGAGCAGCCCCAGATCGGGCATCTCACCGATATCCTCTCATCGACTACCGGCAAAAAACTTAGTAAACGCCGTGATTCGGTCTTTTGTGAACAGTATTTAGAGCAAGGCTATCTTCCCGAGGCCATCCTCAATTTTGTGGCTCTTTTGGGCTGGGCCCCCAAAGATAATCGTGAGCTCTATACCCTGCCTGAGCTGGTCGAGCACTTTGACGCTCAAGGCTTTCAAGACGCCAATCCGCGCTTTTTCCTCGACAAACTCAATTGGTTTAATGGTCAGTACCTCCGCCGCAAATCTGATGCCGAGCTCTTGCCCCTCGTCCGTCCGCTTGTCCCCAATTCGGTTAATGATGAGCTTTTGCTCCAAATTATTCCTCTCGTGAAAACTAGAATTACTCTTCTCTCCGAATTCAAAAACCTGGCGGAATTCTTTTTCACGGAGCCCAAACCCTCTTCTTTTACTCCCGAAGATTTAGCCTATCTCAAGATGGCCTATGAGATTCTTACAACCTGCGACTGGACCAAGGAGGGAATTGAATCCAACCTGGTTTCTCAAGTCAAGGATCATGGCTGGAAGAATACTCCCTTTTTTGCCGCCCTTCGCTTAGCAGTTACCGGTAAACCCGTTTCCCCCCCGCTCACCGAATCCATGCTGATTTTGGGGCGTGACCTAATTCTTGAGCGTCTGCAGAAAGTTCTCTAAACTCATTAGTTTGGCCTCAGTTTCGTTTCTTTTCTTGACCTCAATTTGCTCTCCCGTCTTTTCCGAAACTACCGCTCGGTAGGGGATCCCGATCAAGTCCGCGTCCGCCAATTTGGCTCCCGCCATGACACTCTCTCGATCATCATACAAAACTTCGATTCCCGCTTTGGTTAGTTCGTTGTAGACCTTGTCGGCTTGTTTTGTCACGGCTTCATTCTTGCCGGCAATGGCCACCAAGTGGACCTTAAACGGGGCCGCTGATTCTGGCCAGATAATCCCTCGCTCATCGTGGAACTTTTCGACCAAGACTCCCATTGTCCGGCTGATCCCTATCCCGTAACAGCCCATGATCGGATATATTTTTTCGCCTTTGCTATTGGGGATGGTCAGCTCAAACGCCTTGGAGTATTTCGTCCCCAAATCAAACACATTCCCCACTTCCGAAGCCATGGCCGCTTTGAGTTTATCTCCGCTGCACTTGGGGCAAGAGTCCCCCTCTTTGTAAGTTTTGATATCGTCTACATTGACGCAGTAATCACACTTGCTGCAATAGAGTATCGGCGCTTCCCCGGCGTCGGTTAGGACTTCAAACTCGTAGCTGATTTTGTCGCTAAATCCACCCCCCGAAGCCTCCGTCGCTTTGGCGGTTAGTCCTAGTTTCCCAAAGATTCGCATATACGCGGCTTTCACCTTGGTATAGTATTGTTCAAAGTCCGCCTGGTTCTCATGCCAGCTGTACATGTCTTTCATGAGAAACTCCCTGCCGCGCAGGATCCCGCTTTTACTCCGTAGCTCATCCCGGAACTTCGCATTGATATGGTAAATTGAGAGCGGCAAATCATTTTTGCTGTGGATCCATTCTTTGGCCAGTGGGGTAACTGTCTCTTCATTACTTTGGGCTAGGGCATACTCGCGTCCCGTCCGACTTTTAATTTTAAACAAAACGTCACTCTTGTCCCAAGCCCCAGTTTGCTTCCACAAAGCCGATGGGTGCAAAATCGGCATCAATACTTCTTGTCCGCCGACATTGTTCATTTCTTCCCTGATAATTTGCGAAATCTTGTTTAGGACCCGGAGTCCCAACGGTGTATAGGTATACACCCCCGCCATTACTTGCCGGACAAACCCCGCTTGTACCAGTAGTTTGTGGTTGACTGTCTCCGCCGAACTCGGTGCCGTTTTAAGTGTCTTGCTAAACAATTTTGAATACTGCATAAAATTCTCCTCAGAATTAGTATAACCTACCTCCGACTACCGCGTCAGCTTTGTCGGGTGTGATCAACACACACTCATGATTCTCGTCCGGTACACCTAGCGTCAAACATTCCGACATAAACGGGCCAATTTGCCGCGGTGGGAAATTAACTACTCCCATGACCAACTTACCCATTAACTGCTCCTTGGTGTAGTGTTTGACTAGCTGGGCACTTGATACTTTGATTCCTATTTCTTCCCCAAAGTCGATTTTCAATTTGTACGATGGTTTCCTGGCTTCTGGAAAATCCTCTACCGCCAAAATTTTGCCCACTCGAATATCAATTTTGACAAAGTCATCATATGTTGCCATATATTTTTTCTCCTTTGATGGTATTAAATACAAAAAAACCCTTGCACATCCCCGAACCAGGGACATGCAAGGGCTCTCTCGAGCGGTACCACCTCGCCTTTTTACTTGGTTTCCTACTTCTCGCGTAGGCTCGGTCTACTCATCGCAGACTGCTCAGGGGCGGGAAACCCCGTCAACGCATTTATTAACTCACTTCATTATATGGTACTCGTCAACAGTTCAGTAAATAGAGGTGCCATTTGACTCTCCGTAATGGAATGCAAATCAATCGTAACCTGCTTCTGTATCCACTCCTCAAACCAATAAGTCCAAGCGTACCAAGTCGGGCTGGCCACTCCTCCATAGCGCTCTTTCAAATCGTCGATTCGTTCGCGGTAGCTGACAACTCCCTTGGGTGTGACCCGGCAGTCTGCATACATCAAAATGATGGCCGCGGTACTGGCTCTCTCTAGCTCCGCTTCCTTCGCTTCCGCAAAATAAAGTTTCTCCTCCTCAGCAATTAACTCGGTAAATTGATTTAACCCGGCTTCCTGCAAAATTCCTCTCGTTGCTTCCTGGGCATTCTCCCCATACTTCGCCCGATATTGTTTTTGGATCTTTTTCCATTCTTCTATGTTCTCAATTTTCCCAAAATTTGGATTGGTCAAATCAAACTTCACGATATTCCCGATGTCATGGATCAAACACAATTGGGTGATAAAGATGGGGTCACACTTGCTCTTCCAATGCTTCGCGACCGTTCTCCCCACTGCTCCCACCCGTAACTGATGAGTAACCAGCTGCGGCATATTGTGGTATTTTTGATAAAGTTCCTCAATCTGCACGAGCATATGCTACCATATCTATATGACCCCCAAACGCACTCATTACAAATCCCCCTTTGCCGAGTACTTTAACTACCTCTCCCGGATCGATCGGGGTAAACGCTATTCCCAGGAGTATGGCTCAATCCTCATTCTTTCCTTAGTTGAAGAAGTCGGCGAAATTGCCCGAGCCTACTTGGCCGAGCACGGCCGCAAACCCCTCAATCTAGCCGCCCAACGGGATGAATCCTACGAACAAGAACTCGGGGATTTGGTAGTCACTATTCTAAGAATTGCCCGGATCAAAGATATCAATCTCCACGAACGGATCCTCGGTTCCCTCAAAAAAATCGAAGCCCGCAAGCGTAAACCCAAAGAATAATGGTGCTAGTGATAAAATACGTCTATCTCTGCCGAGTCGTCTAATGGTAGGACAGCAGTTTCTGAAGCTGCTTATTGGGGTTCGAATCCCTGCTCGGCAACAATGAAACCAACCAACATCAATACAATCACCAATATATTTCTTATTATTGGTTGTTTCGCACTTACGATCGACTTTGTTCTAGCTACACATCTAGGACTTCAACTTAGTTTCTCTACGTTGATTAATGGTTGGACTAGATATGGACGACATCCAGTCTGGGTAGAGTTAATTGTCATTACTTTACTTTTTTGTACACTCCTTAGCGCGCTTATTGCTTTCAACTCTAAACCAAACACACGCGTAAAACTACTTAAGTATCTCGGAAGCAACAATGACAAGCTTTTTCAATTTGTTAATCCCTATATTATAGCTTTCATCGATGCCTTCATATTCTACAAAATTTTAGTAATGTATTTACTTGGTAGATACTAAAAAAAAGTTCCAACATCGTCCAGGAGACGCAACAAATGATTATTGATTCACATGTCCACATTTCACTTTACGAAAATAATGCTCAATCTCTCGAAGAAAGCAGAGATTTGTTGTTGCAAGAAATGGCCAGAAACGGGATTGAGTACGCAATAGTTATTCCTGATAATTTAGAAAATAAGGACGATATAGCAGATCTTGCAAAAGCAATCGAACTCACCAATGGGTATAAGGAATTTTTTCTTTTAGGGAGCCCTCAAATAATCCAACGGGGAAACAGCGAAATACAAAAGTATCGAGAATTACTAGAAAGTGGAACTGTTAAAGGCATAAAGCTATTTCCAGGCCATGATCCCTATAATCCAACAGATCAAAGATGTCTGCCATATTACGAACTTTTACAGAAATTAGGTTGCCCGGTAGTTTTTCATACCGGCGATATTTCTTCGGATCCAAATATTCAAAACCCCCTTTTCTATAATGACCCAAAATATATAGTCGAGATTGCCGATAAGTATCCAAAATTAAAAGTAATCATTACCCATTATTTTTGGCCCAAGATTGAATATTGCTATGAAATCACCAAGAACTCACCCAACATTTATTTTGAATTGGCTGGGACTGCAGACCCTGAAGTTCTAGAGAAAAGTGGCGGCATTGAGAAAATGATAAATGTACTTGAAAAAACCATTCAGAACAGGCCAGACAAAGTTATTTTTGGTACTGATTGGCCCATGTGTGATATCAAGAAACAAATTGATTTGGTAAAATCTTTAAAAATAGATGAAGACGAAAGAGAAAGAATTTTTAGTAAAAACGCGATAGAAGTTTATAAACTTCTAATTTAATAGTGTTTAGCTATGGTGTCGTAGGATCCTAGAGCTGCCCACCCAATCCCTCGACAAAAAGAGAAAACTCCAACCAGTGCTACAATTTCCTCATGAACTACAAAATCATTCCCTACGAAGAACGGTATCAGAAACAAGTAGTCGACTTGGTCGGCAGTCTCTTGGTCTACACCGGGACAATCTCATCCTCAGATTTACCTATAGACGACGAGGATCTAGATCACATTACGGAAGTATATTCTGGTCGCGGTGGTTTCTGGCTCGCCGTCAGCGAAGATCAAGTTATTGGTACAGTCGCCCTCAAAGACATGGGCGATAACACCGTTAAACTCAAGCGCATGTTTGTCCAATCAGATTTACACGGGACGGGAATTGGTGAAGCCCTCCTCCAATCCGCCCTCACTCACGCGCAAAAGCAAGGATTCACCAAGATTGTTCTTAACACCAACGAACATATGACTCGTGCCCATCACTTTTACGAAAAACATGGATTTAAAAATATTGGCAAGACTGGTACCCAATTGCACTACGAGCTTGAACTAGTATAGTTATTATGATGAATCAGCATGACAAGTTTATGCTTCTGGCATACCAAGAAGCGGGAAAAGCCAAGCAAAGAGGGGATTGGCCGTTTGGAGCCGTCGTTGTCAAAGAGGGGAGAGTAGTCGGGGCAGGCTATACCACCGATAAATCCGGCGGAGATGTGACCGAGCACGCCGAATTGGTTGCCCTCCGCGAAGCCTGCAAAAATCTGCACACCAACGATCTGCATGACTGTACTTTTTATAGTTCCAACGAGCCCTGTGCCATGTGTGCCGCCGGTATCTTCCAGGCCGGGATCGGCAATGTATATATCGGCGTATCAAGAGATGATCTGCCTCACCTTCTCCGCCCCAGGAAACTGCATATCGAAGATTTGGCCCAAGATTCTGGGCATGAAATCAAGATCCACCGAGGGATCCTCAAAGACCAGATTCTCTCACTCTTTGACGATATCCAGAAAGAATAATTTTTTTATTTTCTTGCGCGAGTCGCTGATTTATTCTAGAATCAGTTTATGACTACTAAATCCAAACCCAACATTCTTTCCGTCGCCGGTCCCAACTCCAAGTATCGAATCCAAGGTGCCGCTCCTGCCGGCTTTTGGGCTGGCTTGTGGCACGGGATTATCGCCCCCATGGTTTTCTTTGTCGGGTTGTTTACCGACAATGTCAAAATCTACGAAACTCACAACGCTGGCCGCTGGTATGACTTTGGCTTTTTGCTCGGTATCGGCGCCTACGCCAGCAAAACTATTAATTATTGTCGTTAGGAGATCGTATGATTGATAAGAAAAATTGTACTGAAAAATGTTGTGGCAAATGTTGCTCCCCCAAACACTACGGCGGCAGTAGTAGCAGTGCTGTCTATGGAATTGGGATTATCGGCGCGGCCTTCTATTACTTCCCTCACATCACTAACCTGACCGGATTTTTCCTCGCCGTCGGCAAAAGCCTCGTCTGGCCAGCCATGCTGGTCTACCAAGCTCTCTCTTTGCTGAAACTGTAATCAATTCTCTTCCTCTAGATATTTACTTCGATTTTTGAATGTGGAATAATCACTGCTAATGGGAAATAAACTAATTTCCACGTTCCTCTTTATCCTCCTGATAATTGTCAGTTTGAGTTTTGCTTATTACTACGGTACTCAAAAGCCGGACCAACCCCTGCCTTCTCCCACTTCTACCTCGGAATCTACTCCCATCCCCCAAACATCCTCTCTCCCATCTTTGGTTCCTTCTCCCACCTCCAATATCCCCTCTGGTTGGGAAACTTACACTAACTCAGAATATGGTTTTGCCATTTCCTACCCATCTTCTTATCAGCTTTTGACCGATCGCAACAATCTCTATGGGTACCCCAACGGCATCGCTTTGATTTATGGCGGCGGCCAATCCTACGATCTGATCATCGAACACTGGGATAGCACTTCGGCCTACGAGCAAAAATATCCCAATCAAGCCAACCTTACCGTGAAGAAAATTGGCAATCGTTATATTTCTTTTCTCAACAATAACTCTGACCCCAAAATCGATGATATTATCGCCACTCTTAAGATCACTATCCCGTAATAATCGTCTAGGTTGAACTAATTTGCCAAATCTTTCTTATCGAAAATCAATTCTCTTCGGGGGGAGGTCCAGGGGGCAAAAATTCGTCCCCGCTTTCAGTCTTAGAATACTGTTCTGCCTTAAGCCACTCAACGTACGTACATCCCGTAGCTTCCCGTTTCTCTCGGTCCCACCCGGCAGTACTGCATTTCTTCATTTTCTTCCCCGCGGCCGTGGTATATAAGACCAGCTTCTTTCCGCATTCTGGGCAATCCTCATCCAATTTTTCCGTGGTGCCATTGATCCATTCGATATAATCACAGCCTTCCGCTTTCTTCGTCTCTTTGTTCCACACATTGGTACTACACTTCTTCATCTTTTTGCCAAACCGGGTCACATTGAGGACCAAGGGACTCCCACATTTGGGACACTTCTCGTCCAGTTGTTGGGGTTGAACTTCGAGCCACTTCACATAATCACAGCCTTCGTTCTTGTGGGTTTCCGAATTCCAGCTTCCCTCACTGCAGCGCTGCAGCTGCCGCCCAGTTTTGGTTTCGGTCACTGGTCCGAGACTACTTCCACACTTTGGACACTTTTCTTCCATAGGAGTCATAATAGGCGTTATGGCCTACTTTGTCTATATGCTGCTTTGCGAAGACGGGAGTTACTACACCGGGATCACTAATGATTTAGTCAAGCGCTTTCGCGCTCATACCCAAGGTTTAGGTGCCAGTTATACTCGCAGTCACCGCCCCGTCAAAATAGTCTACCAAGAATCCCTCCCCGACAAATCTTCCGCCCTCAAACGTGAACACGTAGTTAAACAGCTTACCCACGCCGAGAAACAGCTCCTGTGTAAAGCGTATGTCCCCCAATCTTGATTAACTCGACTTGGGGGAAAATCTGTTTGAGTTTCTTTTCAAACTGGGTAAAGTCGCGCTCCTTAAAGCTATGTGACGCATAATTGATAATTACTTTCCCTGTTGGTTTGCTTGCCCGGCAGATATCTTTTAAAAATTTCTGTCCCCTCACAAACAAGGGGATTCCGTCTCCGTCGTACACATCAACTATGACCAAATCATATTTGGTATGGTTACGCGCCACAAAATCTTTGGCATCCTGGATAATGATTGATCGGGTAGGGGAGCTTTTAATCCCAAAATATTCACGAGCGACTCCAACTACCTCCGCTTCTAACTCCACGACAGTCACTGTATAGTCCGATCCAAGTATCTTTACCGTATCTCCTCCCCCCAGTCCCAAAATCAATCCTGTAGCTTGCGGTGGTAGATCCTGTGCGTTGGCTCGCTTCAAAACTTTGGTCCACAGCCTCCGGTACCCCCGGTTTGATTGTGGGTAACCGTTCATGTCCAGTTTGCGTTCTCCCCACATCTCCCTGACTTCGATCAAACTACCCCGGCTCGTTTCCTTTCGATATATCGTTATTGGCAGTAAATAAGACAACCAAGTCATAGATAAAGGCATTATACTTTGAAAAATCCCCCTCGGTTTACACCAAGGGGGATTTCTTTTTTGCTAATTCCTAATTTCTAAAAGATCTTAGTAGCTAGAACGGCCATATCCGCCGCCACGATTGTTATCGCGAGAGAAACCTCCGCGAGAACCACCGCCAAAACCACCACGACTGCCTCCACCAAAGGAAGATCCGCCAGTGCGGGGTTCCATCGGACGGGCTTCGTTGACCACGATTGCGCGGCCATCCAGCTCCTTGCCGTTTAATTCGGCAACTGCTTTTTGGGCTTCTTCGTCACTTGACATCTCAACAAAGCCGAAGCCTTTTGAGCGTCCAGTTGCACGGTCAGTGATGACGCGAGCAGACGAAACTGTTCCTGCCTGGGAGAAAAAAGCTTGTAATGAATCGTCAGTTGTAGCCCAGGCTAGACTGCCGACAAATAGTTTGGTTGCCATGTGAGGCACCTCCTAAAATTGCGTGCCAACACTTTACGCTCAAACTAACAGGGAATTACTCACTGGATCGTTGGGAAAAGCATGCGCACATAAATAACTAGTTGCTATTATAACACACCCTTAGGTATTGTCTATGGAGACAGCAAATCCACCAACTTGGCGACAAATGATTGTTGAGTTGTAATGACTTCTCCCGTTTCTGCCGACACTATTGCCGTCACCGGCTGATTGATCGGAATGAATGCTAACAAATGATATTCTTTTTCTCCTTTTATTTCGTATACCGGCTCGTCCTCTTGTATTATTATTTCTACTCCGCCGTCATCTGTACCGGTCTGGTTTACACTACTAACAATTCCCGTAGCCAAAAGATTTTGGACTGCCTGGTCAGGCAGTACAGCGACTATTTTGGTGCCTTTCGGGGTTGTAATCATAAGCTGATTGGTTTCTATGTCTATCGAGAGTGGGAATCTTGTTGTTGCCTGAATTTGGTTGCTCCTAATCGTCCGCCTATCACTGTCTGTTTCTATACTAATACCTGACTCGGTTGCATCTTCTTGCTCGTCCTCGGTCTCTTCTTCGAACTCATCTTCCTCGTTTTCTTCTGTCTGTGCTGTCATTACCCCGTTTCTTACTTCGTACTTGATCTTGAGATCATCTTGTTCAATTTCAACTTTAGTTACCCCGTCATCTTCAATCTTAGTTTTAATTTTTTGTCCGTCCACAGTTTCAATTTCGGTTTCTTTTTGTTCTTCTTCTGCCTGTTTTTGTTCCTCTCCTTGCTGTTCAATTGTATTCTTTATCTCTTCTTGTTCCCGTTCAGTTTCCTGTATCTGGGTCTCATCCTCCTCCCCCAAAATCGGATTTTTTTTCTCACTTGTTGCCCAAAAATCATTAGTAGGAGTACTGTTCATTGACTGAGCCTGCACCAGACCAAATAAAGTTATGGCACCAACTATACCTATTAACGGGAAAATAAACGCTGCTTTTTTTCTTCTCATATATATCCAATCTGCCACATTTATATCACCGTGTCAACCCATACTAAATTAGTCTTAGTTTAATTTGGTATATAATGATAAATCATGAAAGGTTTCCTCAGCTTTATTCGCGAACAAGGTGTTATGGGGCTGGCCGTTGGCTTCATTTTGGGTGGAGCCATCTCCAAAGTTGTCTCCTCACTGGTTACCGATATTGTTAATCCGCTCGTGGGTATTCTTCTGGGCTTTACCGCCAATTTGCAAGATGCTTCATTTTGGCTGGCTGGGTCGGAAATTATGTGGGGTCACTTTCTCGCTGTTCTGATTGACTTTGCCATCATCGCCGCCGTAGTCTACTTTGGTGTGCACGGCCTCGGTCTCGACAAACTCGACAAGCCCAAAGAACCCAAAGAGAAGAAAAAATAATCATGCGGCACTTATTTCTCACTAGTGCGATCGGGACTCCCAAAGTAGGCGAAAGTATCCGCGCCAAAATTGGCCATCAAAAACCACTCAAAACTGCTTTTATTACCACCCCCATCGAAGTCGAAGACATGACTGATGATCGGTGGTACCGTGATGATCGCACCGCCCTTACCAACAATGGTTTTGACTTCTTTGACTACACCGTAACAGGCAAATCTCCCAAAGATTTTGCTCAGGATCTTTCCTCAATCGATGCCATTTATATTTCGGGCGGTAATACCAATCACCTGCTAAAAGAGTCACAGCAATCTGGCTTCATCCCCTTTATTCAAAATTTTGTCAGTTCGGGGAAACTCTATTTAGGAACCAGCGCCGGCTCAATTATCGCTGGACCCTCTCTCCCTGCCTACTTGCGGGGTGACGAAGACAAGGCTCCCAGTCTAACTGATTTTGCTTGTTACAATTTGGTCAATTTCACCCTTCTCCCCCACTGGGGAAGTGATTTTTTTCGGGACTCATATTTGGGTAAACGTCTGTCTCAAATTTATGTTGACTCTCTTCCCCCATTCATTGTGTGCAACGACCATCAATACGTTGAAGTCAAAGATGACTGGTACCAAATAGTGGATGTTACGAAAGCCTAGCATGGTCAAGGTAACCCAACCGGTAGATTCTGCTCATCTCCCACCCAAAGTACGCGAATTGTTATTGGCGCGGAAAACAGCCCGCGACAAGCATGACTTCGCTCTCTCCGATCAACTGCGGACCCAAATTGCCGCATTGGGCTACCTTGTCAACGATCAGGGTGATGATTCGGCCGTTCTCAAACTTGGGGACAAAGATACCAAGCCCGCCAAGAATTTTCTCCTGCTCTTTGGTTCTGGCGAAATCGCCAAAAGTAGCGTGGATATCTATCGCCGTGCTTTCCTCGCTTTTAATAAGCGTGATTTGCGGATTTCTCTCATCACTACTCCGGCCGGTTTCCAACCCAATGTTGCCTCCGTCTATGGTGAGATCAAGGAATTTTTGTTGACTTCTCTCCCCGACTTTAACTTAACGGTCGATATTGTTATGGCCAATACTCACCAGGATGCTAGTAGTCCCGCACTCGTCTCTCGTTTGTCCGGGGCAGATATTATTTTGCTGGGACCCGGCTCTCCCACCTATGCCGCCAAACATTTAAAGAATACTCCCTTATTGGACAAAATAATTGAGCTAGTGAAAAATGGATCAACTCTTATACTCGCTTCGGCTGCCACTCTGGCTTTCTCCCGCTATACACTCCCCGTTTACGAAATTTACAAAGTAGGGGAGGAGTTACATTGGCTCGATGGCCTGGATGTTTTTACTCAGCTTTTTGCCCCGTTGACGATTATTCCCCACTACAACAATACCGAGGGTGGGTCTGGTCTGGATACCAGTTTTTGCTTTATGGGGCAGGGGAGGGGACTTCAACTACTCTCTCTGCTTCCTCCTTCCACCCCCATTATTGGTCTCGACGAGCACACGGCTCTCCTTATAGATCTGGTAACTCACAATCAAACAATTCACGGTAAAGGTACCATTCATGATTTGACATATTCAAAAAATAGAATATGATGAATCAATGACCTCGCGCATTTTTATCAAGCAAGCAAATCTCGTTAAAGCTTTATCCCATCCTTCTCGGCTTGAATTAATCCACCTTTTACGCTCCCGCGCGCTGACCGTCAGTCAGATGGCTAAAATGCTGGGTAAGCGCCAAGCCTACGTCAGCCAGCACCTCCTCATTCTCAAACGTGCCAAAGTTACCGCCTCGACCCGTCACGGCAAGGAAATCTACTACGAAGTTGCTGATCCTCACATCTCTACTGTCTGCGACAGTCTTTTTTCTCTAGTTCACCAAACTCCTCTTTCGGCTTCTCCCGAACCTATCGTGGTCGACCCAGTCTGCAAGATGGAACTCACTCCCTCTCGCGCCAGCTATACCGGCCAATATAATGGTGTCCGTTATTATTTTTGCGGCAGGGGTTGCATCCGACAATTTAAATCCCAACATGGAGTATTGGTATGAAACACATTTATGATGTCAAAGGTATGCATTGTGCCAGCTGTGCCAGTATTATCAAACGCAAATTGGAAAAGCTCCCCGGGATCAAGCAGGCCGATGTCAATCTTCCGGCCGAAATCGCCGAAGTCACCATGGATACTCACGTCGATACGAGTGCTATGAATACTGCCATTTCTCCCCTCGGCTACACTATCACCGATTCCACTACAACTAATCCCAAAAGCCTGCCTGCGCAGGCAGGTCCTCACTTTGGTCACGATATGGGCGCGGTTGTCACCTCAGACACTGCCAAAAAAACCGAAAAATTAGCCGAACTAGGTAAACTGCGTCAAAAAACCCTGTTTGTTATGCCCATCGCGCTCATCATCTTTGTTCTCATGATTTGGGATCTCCTGGCCCAACAATTTAATCTGCTTCCCGAGCTGCCTCTCTCCATGATGTTCTTTAACCGGCTCAGTTTTGTCCTCGCTACCCCCATCATGTTCTGGATCGGTCAGCCCTATTTACTAGGAATCCTTCGTTTTATAAAGTACCGTGTCGCCAATATGGATAGTCTTGTCGGGATTGGGACCCTGGTTGCCTACACCTATAGTTCCATCATGCTCCTGTTCCCCGAGATTCAAACATATTTACATGCTCCGGAGGGCCTGTATTTTGACGTCACCATTGTCGTTATTGGTTTTATCACTCTTGGCAAATATTTAGAAGCCAGGTCCAAGTTAAAAACCGGCGAAGCCATCGAGAAACTCTTGGGTCTGCAAGCCAAAACCGCGCTCGTCCTCCGCGCTGGCCATGAAGTCGAAATACCTGTCAGCGAACTTAAGGTGGGTGACATTGTGATTGTGAAACCGGGCACCAAAATCCCTGTCGACGGCAAAATCACCCAAGGTGAAACCAGCGTCGACGAGTCTATGTTGACGGGAGAACCATTGCCGGTCGATAAAACTGTCGGTGACAAAGTCGTAGGCGGCACGCTCAACAAACAAGGCTCTATCCAGTTTCGCGCAACGGTCGTAGGTGCCGGTACGGTGTTGTCTCAAATCATCAAAATGGTCGAAACTGCTCAAGGATCCAAAGCTCCCATCGAACGCCTGACTGACCAGATTTCCGCCGTTTTTGTACCCATCGTTTTGGTCCTGGCCATTGTTGTTTTTGTCGTTTGGACGGTTCTAGGTAATCCGCTCCTCGGTCTCCTCAGCCTTGTCGGCGTCCTAGTTATTGCTTGTCCCTGTGCCCTAGGGCTTGCCACCCCCACCGCCATTATCGTGGGCGTGGGCAAAGCTGCTCAGCTGGGGATCTTGGTAAAAAATGCCGAAGAACTCGAGCACCTACGCGCCGTCAACTACATTGTTCTCGACAAAACCGGCACCCTTACCCAAGGCCGACCCTCTGTCACCCACACCCGCACTATCAAAGGAGCCAAAACGGACTTAATCCAAATCCTTTCTTCGCTCGAATCCAATTCCGAACATCCGCTGGCTCAAGCTATTGTTACTCACGCGAAGGATCAGAATATTAAATTATTACCCGTCAGCAAATTTGCCGCCATCTCCGGCCAAGGCTTAGAGGGCACCATGGGTAAAACCACTTACCTCGCCGGCAATACTAAACTCATGACCAAGTTGGGGCACACCCCGGACGAGGAAATCTTAAGCGAATTTGGCAAAGAAGGTGCTACCCCCATTATGCTCGCGGATAAAAAACAAATTCTTATGTATCTCGGGATTAGCGATACCCTCAAAGACGAGTCAAAGCAAGCCATAAAGGACCTGCATAAGCTCGGTATCAAAGTAGCCATGTTGACCGGCGATCACCGCCTAACCGCCGAACACATTGCTAGGGAGGTCGGTATCGACCGTGTCTTTGCTGAGGTTATGCCAGGAGACAAGGCCGACCAGGTGAAACAGCTGCAGGCCGAAGGTCACCGCGTAGCCATGGTGGGCGACGGTGTCAACGACGCGCCCGCTTTAGCTACCGCCGATGTCGGGATTGCCATGGGCACCGGCACCGATGTGGCTATTGAGTCGGCCGGTCTCACTCTTCTCGGCGGGAACTTGGCGCGCTTGCCCCAGGCCATCAAACTTTCGCGCCTCACTTTCCGTGTCATCAAACAAAATCTTTTCTGGGCTTTTTTCTACAATTTAATTGGTATCCCCGTAGCCTCCGGTATCTTGTACCCGCTCTACGGCATTATGCTCAATCCCGGCATTGCCGGTGCCGCCATGGCTTTTTCCAGCGTGTCGGTAGTTACCAACTCTTTGCGGCTCAAGGCCGCTCGTATATGATAGGGACACTATGAATTTATGGTTGGTTTTTCTCACGGGGTTAACTAGCGGCGGAGTCACCTGTGCCGCTATGCAGGGCGGGCTCTTGGCCTCGACCATCGCCAATGAGAAACGTGCCGAAGGCAAAAAAATCCCCCAAGATGCTGCTCCCGGCTCGTTTGATTTAGGTGATTGGGGACCGGTCGCAACTTTCCTGAGTACAAAATTGATTGTCCACCTCATCTTGGGAGCTCTCCTGGGTGCTTTGGGTTCTGTCCTGACCCTCTCTCTTTCCGCCCAGCTTTTCTTTCAGGGTCTGGCCGCGCTCTTTATGCTGGCTTCTGCCCTAAATTTGTTAGAGGTACACCCTATCTTTCGTTACCTGGCCTTTACCCCTCCGCGCTTTGCCCGCAAATTAATCAAAAATACGACCGTCGCTAACCGCTTATTTGCTCCTGGCATCCTCGGCATCCTCACCGTGTTTATTCCCTGTGGAGTCACCCAAGCGATGGAAGTAGTCGCGATTAGTTCTGGTTCGGCCATTCAGGGTGCTCTCATCATGGGTACTTTTGTCGCCGGCACTGCTCCCGCTTTTGCCATCATTGGGATTGCCACCGCCAAATTGAGTGAAGTTTGGCGCACCTATTTCCTCCGCGTCGCTGCCGCGCTCCTGATTATTATGGCTCTTTATTCTTTCAATGGGATTCTGCAGGTTCGGGACAGTCAATTTTCCCTCCAAAGACTTGGTCCCAAAATCGTCCGACTCCTGCCGCCTTACGACCGGAATTCAACGAGCGCCAAAGCCATTACCCCAGAAATTATTAACGGCATCCAGCCAGTCACCATTACTATTGAAAGCGACGGATATTCTCCCAACCGCTTTGCTGTCAAAGCTGGTACGCCTGTCGAACTGACGTTAAAGGCCGGCAGTGTCTATAGCTGTGCCACCTCTTTTACTTTCCGGGCTTTTAATATTCAAACTCAGCTTAGGCCCAATACTTCGCAAAAGTTTACCTTTACCCCGACCCGCAAGGGCATCTATACTTTCTCCTGCAGTATGGGCATGTATAGCGGCACCATGGAGGTTATCTGAAAACTATTACCCTCAAGCTGTCTGGTCTCCATTGTGTATCCTGCTCCCTCAACATCGATGGTGAACTCGAAGACTTACCTGGCGTGACCGCGGTAAGTACTAGCTATGCTCGTCAGGAAACCATCATCACCTATGATCCCACCTTAGCCAATCCCGCTCAATTTGGTACAGTGATCGAAAAACTTGGCTACCACGTGATCTAACTGTTATACTAAATTTATGAAGCTCACCCTGCCCTGGAACAAGCCTCACGATAACTACTTGGTTCTAACTGGTTTTGTCCTTCTTGCCGAAGCTGCTGGTATCCTAGGTTCCCTCTTCACTTTTCCTGCCATTTCTTCTTGGTACGCCTATCTCAATAAACCCTTTTTCTCTCCGCCCAACTATCTGTTTGGTCCAGTCTGGACTCTGCTTTACCTTCTTATGGGGATCTCGGCCTACCTCGTGTGGCGGAAATATCAATTCGGCAAAAAATCTCGTGCCTTTTGGCATGTGTACTGGACCCAGCTCATCCTTAACTCTCTCTGGTCAATTCTCTTTTTTGGCTTTCAGTTGCCAAGTCTGGCTTTTTTCGAAATTCTCGCGATGTGGTACTTTATCGCTCGCACTATTCAAGAAAGCCGTCAACTTTCTCCCTGGTCTAGTTATTTGCTCTATCCCTACATTCTTTGGGTTAGTTTTGCCTCGCTTCTTAATTTGAGTATTTGGTTACTGAATTAGTTATGTTCCAATTCCTCCTCATCGTTTTAGCCTCAGTTGTCGTTTGGTTTGGTGCCGGTTTGGTTATTCAAGTTGCCAGCTCTCTTGCCCACACTCTTCGAATCTCTCCTTTTTTACTATCTTTTTTTGTTTTGGGGATTCTAACTTCCTTGCCAGAAATTATGATCGCTGGGACCTCAATTTCCCGCGGTGAACCGGAACTCATGGTGGGGAATTTGATTGGCGGTTCCCTCATCATCTTTTTACTGATTATTCCGCTTCTGGCTCTTGTTAATGGCAAAATCAATCTCCCTACCAGACTCTCCAAAACCGAACTTATCTATGCTCTCTTGGTGATTATTCTTCCTGCCATCTTTATTCTTGATCGCCAAATTACCCTTTGGGAAGCTGTAGTTCTTTTGTTTAGTTACATAATTCTCTTTATTGTGCTCTTTCGTCGTCAGCATATTCTCGATCGTCTGGCCCAACTTTTCCATCAGCATAACCACGGCCACCCCGCCCTTTTAATTGGCAAAATCATTGTTGGGTTTATTCTAATTTTTGCCGGCAGTCAAGTAATTGTCCTGCTCGCCGAAAATTTGGCCGTTGAACTACAATGGAATAAATTTGTCGTTGGTTTACTAATCGTGTCTTTGGGCACCAATCTGCCTGAACTGTCCCTGATCATTCGCTCGGTTCTCAATCACAAACAGAATATTGCCTTAGCCGATTATATTGGTTCGGCTGCTGCCAATACCTTGGTTATGGGAGTCTTTACCCTCCTTGGCCGCCAACCCATCGTGCTTCCCAATCACTCTATTCAACGCATTATCCTTTTGGTTGTAGGTCTGGTGCTTTTCTATTTTTTTTCTCGCTCTCGACACAATCTCTCTCGTCTTGAGGCATTAGTTCTTTTGGGCTTTTATTTCCTCCTGATTACTATCGAAGTATTCTCTAATTAGGGTAAAATTACTCCATGTCTCAGGAACTATTTTCTATCATCCTCGCTACTTTAATTATTAGTTCCGGCTCGTTTGTCGGGGTCATTACC